>OJOK01000312.1_pt1 | contig 34459 bp, 33 predicted proteins | sample 1598051 | NCBI WGS metagenome assembly OJOK01 (sample SAMN01915205, study PRJEB22387) | human gut metagenome | isolation source: stool | host: Homo sapiens | place: USA
GAGGTCGGGGTCGAGGGTAGCGGTGCAGAGCCAGAAGTTGGAATCGTACTCGGGATCGGGATTGGTGTGCATTGTGATGCCCTTCACATCCTTCAACAGCTCGCAATAAAGCTCCTGCACATGCTTGTGGTGTGCAAGATGCTCATCAAGGACAGTGAGTTGTGCACGCCCGATGCAAGCGGAGATGTTGGAAAGTCGGTAATTGTAGCCTACTACTTCGTGCTGATAGTACGGATACCCTTCTCTCGCTTGTGTTGCATACCATTTGGCTTTGTCGGCAATCTCTTTGTCAGGGCAAATCAACGCGCCGCCTCCTGAGGTGGTTATCATCTTGTTGCCGTTAAAGCTTAGGATTCCGAAACGGCCGAATGTGCCGAGCACTTTGCCTTTATAACGCGAACAGAAGCCTTCAGCTGCATCTTCAATTACGGGTATGTCGTAACGGTTGGCTATTTCCATTATGCGTTCTATCTGATATGGCATACCATAAAGAGCCACCGGAATTATGGCTTTAGGTTTCTTTCCGGTTTTTGATATGCGGTCTTTGATTGCTTCTTCGAGCAGGTTGGGATCCGTATTCCATGACTCTTTTTCGGAATCAACAAACACAGGTGTGGCCCCGATATATGCAATGGGATTGGTTGATGCACAAAAAGTCATAGACTGCACAATGACTTCATCACCGGGTTGTACTCCGCAAAGAATCAGAGCTAGATGAATTGCAGAAGTCCCGGATTCGACTGCGATGACATTATCCGCTCCTATAACCGCACCAAGTTCTTTCTCAAAGGCATTCACATCGGGACCCATTGGGACAGCCCAATCCTCATCGAGCGCAGGCTTTATGAAATCCAACTCACGCCCACACATCTTAGGTTTGCAAAGCAAAATTCTGTCTTTCATCAGTTCAGTGTATCTTCAGGTTGAAGTGGAGTGTAGGGGCCGTCTTTGACTTCGAAGATGGCGGAGGGAGCTACGACTTCGATGCCGTGCCACTGGCCGGCGGGGATTTGCACGCCATAGTTGCCTTGGGTGGGGTCAAGGAGGTGGCGGGCGGTCTGGGCTCCGAGGTCGTTGTAGAAGACGACATACATTTTGCCTCGGAGGATTATGTAGGTTTCGGAGGTGTGGCGATGGCGGTGTATGGGGAGGGGCGTGCCAGGGAGGAGCACGTTGATGAGGCGCTGAGCCTTGGCCTCGAGGCTGTCGTGGAGGTTGTAGTTCATGCGGAGGCGCGGGCTTTCGGCGGCCTCTGCGGTGACTTTGTCAAGGAGTTCGTCGTTGATGATCATGATTACTGTTGCTTGGATTTGAGGTAGGCTTCGTGCAAGTGGTAGTTCTTCTTCATAAAGATGAGGTATGCTGCCATGAGCACCAATATGGTGACTGCGAGATAGATGTAGTGATTTATCGGGCAGAATATCATGCCGAAGGAGATTGCCAGCTGCACTGCCATATAGATTAGCGATACTTCCACGTGGGGCATCTTGAGTTCGTTGGCCATTAGCTGGTAGGCGTGCTTGCGGTGGGCTTCTCCGAGGTTTTCATGCAGCTGTATGCGGTGGCAGATGGTAAGGACTGAGTCGGCTCCATAGACAGCGAGAAAGATGATGTAGGCGAAGTTGCCTGTCTGGAGTATCAACCGTCCGAGGGCGAAGAGCAAGATGAAGGCAATGGTTATTGAACCAATGTCGCCGGCAAAGCATTTGGCCTTCTTGCGGAAGTTGAAGAAGCAGAACACGATAAGGCTAAGGCCGGTGATATAGAGATATGGCATCTCTATGAAACCGTCTTTGGCGTTGAGGTAAATCAGCGGGGCGAGGACGGCAAGGGAGTAGCCGCCGGTGATTCCGTTGATTCCGTCCATGAAGTTGTAGGCGTTTGTGATACCTACGCACACAATCAGGGCCACAAGCACAATCCACCAGTCGTGCCAGTTGAGGATGCCGAACTGGTAGAACATCAGGAACATGGCCGCGAACTGCACCACAAGGCGCGCCGAGTCGGGCAGCGACTGGATGTCGTCGATGAAGCTCACAAGACCGATGATCGTGAGGCCGAGCAGGAACCAGCCGTAGCCTAAGCCGAAAAAGGCGGCATAGAGCCACGCACCGAACAAAAACACGATACCTCCACCACGGAGTGTGATGGAGGTATGGCTTGACCGCAGGTTGGGCTTGTCGATGATGTTGAACCTGTCGGCCACGCGGAAGTATGCCAATTCGAGCAGAACCAGCAATGCGAAGATTAAAGCGTAAATCATAATTTATCCTGATTCAGAAAACTTTTGATTGTCAATGTCAGTCCGTCACGTGCGTTTACCGGCATTTTTTCTATACCCAACGCACTCTTGATTTTGGCGTTTGACACAACGTAATTCTCTGTGAGTTTATTCAGCCTGAAAGAATTGAGCGGGAGGTGAAGCACATCTCCTAATTTCGTGCCAAAAGAAATCAAGCCTTTGTTGATTTTCCATATGTGTGCTTTCTTGCCCATAGACTCGCACATCACCTCAATTAGTTCGTTGGTGGACAAAGCCTCGTCATCTGCCATATTGTAAATGCCGCTATCAACGCTCTTTTCCAGCAGACCGGGAATTACGGTTTTGAGATTGTCGATGGAGGTGAAAGTCCTTTTGTTATCGTAAGCGCCCAGCGGCCATGGAAGACCTTTCTTCACAAATCCGTAGAGAAGATTCAGATTGCCCTTGTTGCCGGGGCCGTGAATCATGCATGGGCGAAGTATCACGACCTGCCGGCCATCTGCCTTATCCAAATTGGTCAAGATATACTCCTCGGCCTTGACCTTGCTTTCTCCGTAAGGGCCAACGGGACAAGGAGTGATATTCTCGGTCAAAATGTCTCCAGGCACCTTATCTACTGCAGCCTTGACAGAACTGAAAAAGATAAATTTCTTAATTTCCTTATGGTTTAGGAAATAGTCGTAAACTTTTTTAGTCAACTCTGTGTTTACTCTGAAATAAATATCGGCTGCCGACTTGTTCTTGGTGTCATGCGCTTTGCCGGCAAGATGGATTATCGCATCCACATCAGGCAAACGGCCATTGTCCAAGTCATCCCAAGAAAATGTTTTGGCTACACCATCCTTCTCAGGTGCCACAATGTCAAGTCCATAAATGGTATTATCCTTTTTCAGAACCGACACAAGGTTAGAGCCCACGAACCCGTGGACACCGGTTATCAATATGTTCATAGATATTAAAGCTGGCTAATCAGGTTGCAATATTGCTTGGTGACAATATCTTTTGAGTATTTGTTTTCTATTTCTGCCAAACCTTTTTGCCCCATGGCTCGGAGCTGTTCCTGCGTAACCGAATCAAGCCATTGGCATATCTCCTCGGCCTTGGAATATACATCGTCAGCGGTGATTATCTTAGCGCAGTCAATGTCTTTGAGAAAATTGACAATCGGAGTATTGTCAGGCGAGCATACTAACAGAGGCTTCGCGCTTGCCATAATGGTATATACCTTGGAAGGAAAGCCCTGAGCCGCGATTTTAGGTTCCATGAATATGTACTGGATGTCGGAGAACGCTATGATCTCAGGCATCAGCTCACGGGGCTGGTAAGGCAAAAGATGAATGTTGGAGAGCTCAAATTCTTTTAACTTGTCAGCTACGAAATCGCGCATCACGCCTTCTCCAATTACGTAATAGTCAATGGGCCTGCCCTTTGTGCGCTTTGCCACTTCGATGAGCGTATTCCACTCCTGCGCCATGCCTATATTCCCGGCATACAGCAGCTTCAGATGGTCATTGTCGATGAACAGCGATTTGTCGAGGTGAGAAGTGTCGGCTACCGGTCTATATATATCGGTATCTACGAAATTGGGAATTATATGAAGTTTCGACGGATCTTTGAATCTGCCGACTATCGTATTGTGGAATATCTCATCAATGGTAGTAATGGCTGCGGAATTGTTGTATATGTGCCTTTCCATTTTGCTCAGCACGCTGAACACCAATCCGGAGTCCTTGCCGAGTATGTCGGGATACACTTCCTGCACATTGTATATCACCTTTGCGCCTTTGAGTTTGCCAAGCCACAGGTTAATAAAGCCAATGGTAAGTGGCGGTGAAGGCGACAGAATCACATCCACATTCTTGATAAATAGGGCAGAGACAAAAGAAACAATATGCCAGTACACAAAGCCTACCAAGCGAAGAATAGTGGATTTGAATTTTTTCTGCGGCACATGGTACACCGTCAGCCCCTTGTAGTTGCTTTTTTTAAGCAGCCCCCAGATTTTCCACTTCAGCGGCTGCTTTTCCAACTGAGCTTCGACGCGGTTATAATGCGGAGTCGTTGTTAGAACCACCACCTCATTGCCCGCGTCTCTCAGTGCCGTGGCGATGTCGCCATACAGGTATCCGGTAGATACTCCGTCAGGGTTGAAAACTATGCTGTGTATCAGAATTTTCTTCTTTCTCATCTGTCAGAATTTGCGCCAGACCATTTTGTTGACCACGCCGGTGTAGCTCTGGATGAGCTTGACAATCTTGGTGGATACGCATTCATCAACATAGTTGGGTACAGGAAGGCCAAGGTGGCCGTTGCGGTTCATCTCTACTGCTACATCCACGGCCTGCAACAGCGAGTGCTCGTTGATACCGGCAAGGATGAAGTCGCCCTTGTCAAGAGCCTCGGGGCGTTCGGTGGATGTGCGTATGCAGACAGCGGCAATAGGCTTGCCGATGCTCAGGAAGAAGCTGCTTTCCTCGGGCAGCGTGCCTGAGTCGCTGACTACGGCAAAGGAATTCATCTGAAGGTTGTTGTAGTCGTGGAAACCGAGAGGTTCGTGGGCTATAACTCTCTTGTCGAGCTTGAAGCCAGAGGCCTCAAGGCGCTTGCGGCTGCGCGGGTGGCAGCTGTAGAGAATCGGCATATCATACTTTTCGGCCATGGCGTTGATGGCATTGAAAAGCGATAGAAAGTTCTTCTCAGTGTCGATGTTTTCCTCGCGGTGAGCGGACAGAAGTATATATTTACCCTTTTTGAGTCCGAGACGAGAGAGAATGTCGGAAGCCTCAATGTCCTTGAGATTGTTATGGAGTACCTCAGCCATAGGCGACCCGCTGACATAGGTGCGCTGAGGTGCTACACCAGAGGCGTTGAGATATCTACGGGCATGCTCGCTGTAGCAGATGTTTACATCTGAAATGATATCTACAATGCGGCGGTTAGTCTCCTCGGGCAGACATTCGTCGAAGCAGCGGTTGCCGGCCTCCATGTGGAAGATAGGGATATGAAGTCGCTTGGCTCCGATAACGCTCAGGCAGGAGTTGGTGTCGCCAAGCACAAGCACTGCATTGGGTTTTGTTTCCACCATCAGCTGATATGATGCGGCGATGATGTTGCCCATTGTCTCGCCAAGATCTTTGCCAACGGCGTCCATATACACTTCCGGGTCGGCAAGCTTGAGGTCTTTGAAGAAAACGCCATTGAGGTTGTAGTCGTAGTTCTGGCCGGTGTGGGCGAGAATTACATCAAAATATTCGCGGCAACGGTTTATGACGGCCGCAAGTCGTATGATTTCGGGACGGGTGCCGACAATGATGAGAAGTTTCAGCTTCCCGTTATTCTTAAATTCAGCCATTTACTTTCTCAAAAAATGTGTCGGGATGATTGGGGTCGAAGCACTCGTTGCAGTACATCACTGTCACGAGGTCCTTCGTATCCGACAGGTTAATGATATTATGGGTGTAGCCCGGGAGCATGTGCACAGCCTCGATTTTGTCGCCGCTCACTTCGAACTCAATAACTTCATCAGTGCCGAGTTTGCGCTGCTGAATCTTGCCATGGCCGGCAACTACAATGAAAAACTCCCATTTGGTATTGTGCCAATGCTCTCCTTTGGTAATTCCCGGTTTGGAGATATTGATGCTGACTTGGCCTACGTTCTTGCTCTTGACCAATTCGGTAAAAGAGCCTCGCGTATCAACGTTCATCTTCAAAGGGAAAGCCACTTTTTCTTTGGGTAGATAGCTCAGATAAGTTGAATACAGAGCTTTGGCGAATGAGCCTTCGGGGATTTCGGGGATTACAAGCGTAGATGGCTGATTCTTGAACTGGTTGAGCAATTCTACAATCTCGCCAAGCGTAGCCTTGTGTGTATGTGGCGCACAGCAATAGCGTCCATCTTCTTTCAGAACAGTTTCTACGCCATCAAACTCGCAGTGGTGCTCCTTGCCTTGGAGTGCGGCTATCATCTCGTCCACGAGATTGTCAATGTAGAGAAGCTCGAGTTCAACAGACGGGTCGTTGACCTGAATAGGTAGGTCGTTGGCGATATTGTTACAGAAAGTCGCTACCGCGGAGTTGTAGTTCGGACGGCACCATTTGCCGAAAAGGTTCGGGAAGCGGTAAACGAGCACTTTAGCCCCCGTCTCTTTAGCGTAATCGAAGAACAGTTCTTCACCGGCTTTTTTGCTCTCACCGTATGGATGGCCCGCATAACGGCCGATGAGGGTTGCTTGAATCGAGCTTGACAACATTACCGGACAGCGGTTCCCATGTTTCTTCAATGCATCGAGCAGGGTAGAGGCAAAACCGAAATTGCCCTTTTTGAAGTCCTCCGGATTCTCAGGGCGGTTAACACCTGCAAGGTTGAATACGAAGTCTGCCTTCGCGCAGGATTCATCCAATTGCGCGGGCGTGGAGTCAATGTCGTACTCTATAACCTCATCAATTGAGAGTTCCGGGAAACGCCTATCCTTGCCCTCTTTTATCGCGTTGAGTTGTGCGCAAAGGTTCTTGCCAACAAATCCCTTTGCCCCTGTAACAAGAATCTTCATTGCACAAAATTTCCTTCTCCGTTCAGCTCTTTCTGAATATACTCGAGAGATGCAATTTTTGCTACTGTCTCTTGCAGATTCAGTTGGCGAGTGTTGTTAGAGTTGAATTCAGTCAGCACGTTGCGGGTTTCATCGCCCTCTTTGAAGAATTTGTCATAATTCAGGCCCCGATTGTCGGCTGGCACACGATAGAAGTTGCCCAAATCCTCCGCTTTGGCACATTCCTCGTTGGTGAGCAGAGTCTCATACATCTTCTCACCATGACGAATGCCAATAACCTTGATGTCCTCCTTCTTTCCTCCGAATAACTCGCACACGGCCTCTGCCTGAGTGCCTATAGTGCAAGCCGGAGCTTTCTGAACAAGGATATCGCCATTCTGCCCATGCTCAAAGGCAAAGAGCACGAGATCGACGGCTTCATCAAGGCTCATGATGAAGCGGGTCATCGAAGGCTCAGTCAAAGTAATAGGATTGCCCGAACGAATCTGCTCAATCCAAAGAGGAATCACGGATCCGCGGGAACACATCACATTGCCATAACGGGTGCAGCATATTTTGGTGTTGCCCGAGTAACGGCTTTTTGCCACGGCCACCTTTTCCTCGATAGCCTTAGTGATACCCATGGCGTTAATGGGATAGGCGGCTTTGTCAGTCGAAAGACAGATTACAGCTTCCACGCCAGCCTCGATTGCAGCTGTGAGCACATTATCAGTACCGACCACATTGGTTTTGACTGCTTCCATCGGGAAGAACTCACATGAGGGCACCTGCTTTAAGGCGGCAGCGTGGAAGATATAGTCAACACCGGTCATGGCGTTCTTGCACGACTGCAGATTGCGAACATCACCGATGTAGAACTTAATCTTATGAGCGACTTCAGGATACTTGACTTGATACTCATGACGCATGTCGTCCTGTTTCTTTTCGTCACGACTGAAAATACGGATTTCCGTTATATCCGTATCCAGGAATCTGCGCAGCACGGCATTGCCGAAACTGCCTGTACCTCCTGTTATAAGGAGGGTCTTATCTTTGAAAATCGACATATAGTGATTTAATTTAATTTCAAAATAGAATTATATAATGAGATATACTTCTTCGAACTAATCTGTTTATCATATTTCATATATGCGAGTTTGATACAAGATTCTTCAAAGCAACTCTTCCCTTTACTCTTAATCTTACTTATAGCTTGGTATGCAGCGTCAACATCTCCGTTTGCAACAACAAATCCTGTTTGAGGTGTTATTAAATAAGGCGGTGCAGAGTTGTCGAATACCACTGCCGGAGTTCCGCATCCATAACCTTCCACTACAGTAAGACCGAAAGTCTCAGCGCTCGACATAATTGTCACGACATCCGCTCGAGTATACAAGGCTGCGAGTTTCTGTGTGTCAAATGTGGATTCCAGACCAATTATGTTTTTAGGAAGTTTTGTTTTCAATTCCTTATCTATGCCAACAAGCACTATAACTTCATCACTCTTCAATTTCCTTGACAGAGTGATGTAATGCTCCAGACCTTTATCATGCTTCCATTGTGAAGCCACAGACAAAATTACGAAGCGTCCTTCAAATAGGTTTTCATCCATCTGTGTAGGTTTAAATTGGGATAAATCAATACCATTGTGAATAATATGTATAGGCATATTATAAAGGAAAGAATGTCGAAATTGACTTGCTACCCAATCACTCACTGCAACAATTGTCAAATTTTTATTTATTGAGAAAAGTCTTTGTTTTGAAATGTAGTTTTGTCTGGAATTGTCAATTAAACTTTTTGGATAAATCTTAATCATTGGACAATCGTGACACATAGACTCAAACCGATTACAGTTTTTGCTTATAAAGTGCATACAATGTCCTGTTATAGCCCAAAAATCGTGCATTGTCCAAACCACCTTAATATCGCTATGATTAAGGTATTCGAACAACAGTTTATAATTCAAGTAATGGTCATGGATATTATGCAGATGTATAATGTCTGGCTGAATTTCTTTAATCTTTTGAATAAGTTCTTTTGTCGCACCTCTCGACCACAAACCTTCGTTATCAAAAATTCGTTGTCCTATAAAATGATAATATGTATCAAAGCGATTTCCTATTTTAATAAGCTCCGATTGTGAAGGATTGCTATAGCGCCCATAAGCTATATAACTTTTCCACCCCTGGGCTATTGCTTCTCTTCCGATAAGTTCAGCGATCTTACCAGTCGATCCCCAATTAGCCGTAACATTAATTTGCAACAATTTTGGCATACTATTCTATGCTTGAGAGCAAGGCCCTGTAAGAATCGATGTTCTTTGACCTGTTTCTATATCGTATATAAGTTTCAATAGCGATATCGCCGCGTTTTCCGGCGACCATAATTCACGCAACGATTTTGCCGCAGATTTCCCAATTTCTTTCATTTTATCCTTATTATTCAGTAACCATTCTACCTTATCTGTCAAACAGTTGACATTGCCATCCTTGAATATCAGGCCGGTTTTTCCGTCTTCGATAAGATATGGTACGCTACCAATCGCATCTGATGCAACTAACGTACATTCACATGACATTGATTCATTGGCAACGGCACCCCAGCCTTCATTTCTATCAGAAGTGAAAAGAAAAATATCGCTGCTTCTCATTGCTTGGATAATTTTGTCATTAGGTTGGTTTCCTTTCAATGTTACATAGTCTCCAAGAGAAAAGTCGTCTATCATTCGAACAAGATTCGATTTAGGGAAAATCATGTTTTGTGGCATAGATGAATCCTCGTCTCCATACATGTCCAGGTGAAATTTATATCCCTTTTTCTTTAGTTTCCTTGCCATTTCAAGAACTATCTCTGGATGTTTCAATTTTAGAAAGCGGGCGCACCACATAATACTCACCGGTATATTGTCGGCGTTCTCAGTGCTTACATCTACACAATGTGGTTTGGTAAAATAGCCCCATTTGAAGCAGCGCCCCTTGTAGGCTCCGAGGATATTACAATCATTTGCCGCAAAAGCACTGCAACACAATTTATAAACAGGCTTTTTATGCCAGCCCCTCAAATGATACGAAGCAACCATAGCTGCAATGCGCGGAGATAAAAGATTAATTAGGCCTCGTTTTAGCCAACGTTCTCCCATATCGAATGCTAATTTACCAAGCTTTAAACGTTCAATCTGATATGGAAGAGCTTCATAACCGGCAAAGACACATACATCTGCATTTTTAGCTATTGAATGTAGTATTGCGAGTGTCGAATCGTTTCGCCTAATCAAGTATGGTCTGATAGAGAAGTCTTCGCTACACCCTTTCGAATCGTGACAATTTGATAATTCAATAAATTTAAAATCGTCACCTAAAATTTTATAAAGTTCATCAGCAACAGGAGCTTGATGATGATTAAGAACCGGCCCGAAAAAAGCTAATTTCATTAATTATATTTCTATTTCACTAATCCTAATCTTCTTGCAAATACTCCAACACGAACTCTCAAACCCCTATGATTTAAATGGCACCTTCGCCAAACTTGTTCCTTTTTTGGTACTATTCTTTTCCTGACGAATCTATTGTAAAGACTAATTATACCTTGTTCCTTTTCAGCTGGCATGTGGAGCACAATTATATTCCTGTGTTTATAATCATCACAGACCAATCGGTACGATCCGGTCCAGTATCTTCTGATATATGCTCCTGCATTTTTCACTTTATGCTTCATTCGGTGTGCAACGATGGAGGTTATGAATTCATCGCCACTCTTTGTAACGTATCCAGAAGAGAGCATACCGCTGAACACATCTTCGCACTCAACTATGAAATCTACGGCTAATTCTGAAGATGCCGCAAAAAACTCTCCACCAAAATGGGTCAAGCATTCGTCCGTTTCTAAATACTCTTGCATCTCTTTAACCATGTATCCATCTGAAGGTGCGCAGATGTCGTAGAGCAAAATATTTTTATCCGCTTCTCGCCAAATAGGTTCAAAAGAATTTTGGACAAACACATCCGTGTCCATAAAACAAATATGTGAATAGTCAAAGTTTGCTACACAATAGGCCAAAGCGCATAATTTGTAAAATGCCAGCTGCCAACTTACAACTTTTCCATCGGCCGTCTCTCTTCCAAAATTAAATCTATTAAACGGACATAGCTGGAATTTTACATCAAAGCCTTTTATAAGAGATTGGTATGGCTCAGATAATTCAATATTACTTACGACCATAATGTCTGTATCCGAGCCAGAGTTCCGGACAGCCGATGAGGCAGCTACACACACATTCTTCATGTATGTATCAAACTGTTTAGTCTCATTCTGTATACTACTTCCGGTATTTCCACCGTAAGCATAAGGTATTATAATTAAATTTTTTTTTCTCATTACCGGGCTATTATCCACTTTAAAAGAAAGGATTTCAAAAATCTTTTTACCAGAGGAGTATTCTTTTCAAAAATATAATATAGGACATATGCAACAATCATCCCGATTGCTAACCAGCACATATATAAAACTAAAGAAACTGCATTTACAGAAGTGCTTTTAGGTGCGCCAAGATGTTCGAGCAACCTTAAAACGGGAGCATGAGTCAAGTATAATGTATACGAGAACGCAGCCAACTTCGTACCAATCATGTTCAATTTAATAACCCACCTTTTATGTGGAATGATTTCAATGATAATCCTGACGAAAATTGAGAATGTCAATCCAAAAAGGATTATCAAAATATCTCGGAATATCTCCGAATTAGACACCAACGTTGATTCTAAATATCTGCTTCCACTACTAATTTGGAGCAATACAATAAGGAACATAGATACAATAAAAGCCCCTATCGCCAAAATACGATTTTTAGATGTATCAGCAAATTTCAATTTTGAAAATACTATGGCACCGAACAGCCAAACAAACAAATATGAAACTTTTAATTTGCAGAAAACCAGCATACATAGAATCAATAATACGATTCCTATTGTGATTGATTTTTTATTATATGTCCATACTATTCCTATGGAAAACATGAGAATGTAAAACCATACCTCATAACTCAATGACCACAGCGTGGCAAATGCACTTTGTGTTAGTATGCCTTGCAAAGAGAACAAACTGCCAAGCCAGTCTGTTACAACTATTGGGATGTCAAAAAATATGCATATCGGTAAATAAAATAGTAATGACGATACTAACGGCAGCATTATTCTCACAAATCGGTCAATAGCGTAGTCCCTTACTTTAAAAGTACCATCCGCTATTCTTGTTATAGCCTTTCCTCCAACTAAGAAACCGGAAAGTACGAAGAAAACCAGGACAGCCTCAAAGCCAAGTCTCGTTATGAAATAGAAGCTAAATGTCAGCGGATTATGCTCGGAGGTCGGTAAATTTGAATATTCTTCAAAAAATGCGCCTCTGAAATGACATGCCATAACAGCAAAAGCTGCTATAAATCTCAATAAATCCAACCAATAATAATGTCCACCCGATTCTGTTTTTGAAAATTGCTTGTTCATGTTGGTTTGATTTTGGTATTATATTGAGTATTAAGCTTTTTATCTCTCGTAATTGAAGTCTGTACCCACTCCAATAATTAGCCAGGAAATAAAACATAAAATACTACCTCCGGCAAGAGCATAACCTTCAAATAAGTAATGAAAAGAAAAAAAGATTATCAATCCACATACAAGAGGTCCGTATATTGATGAGGTTTGTCTAGCGGCATTGAAAGCCCGCATAAAAAAACTTAATACAAAGATAAGTCCTGTTATGCCTGTCATTGACATTATGCAAAGCCATGAAGATCCGGGTTCAACTGTGCCTGTTTTTGGATCATAAACATCGGAACCGTTCACATCAATCGCCGCAAATCCTACTCCAAGTACAGGATTCGATTCAATTTCAGCAAATCTTGCTTCAAATTTGTCTGTTCTGGTCCCATAAGCTCCCAAAGATTCACTTGCGGCATTTTTTTGATTTATGCCAGAAAGGGCTCCCTCCCATAGAGGAAAAGATAATGTCGCGATAATCATAACTGCCAAAAGTTTCTTCAGGCTTTGCGTCCTATGCTTTTCGCTATAATAAAATATTGTGATACATGCCGCTGCACAACCATATACGGCAGAACGTGATGACGAAAACATAGTTGCACCAAGAGCTGCTACCGCAAATACTAACCAGATCTTTTTTTTCGTTTGCAAGTACATCCATATAGCATAGCAGGCGCCTATTGCTGATACAGGACCTAAAATCATGGATGACCAAAAAAGACCCGAAAAAATTCCTGATTGTGACAAATTTGCGTAATGAGAAACCCAAATACTTGTATTATAATTTATACCGGCAAAATAACAAAAGAACGATAATACAGAAAGAATGAGAAATAAATGAATCGAATAAGTAAATGTTTTAAATCGGAAATATCTTAACGACATACTTTGCAATGATGGGGAGCAACAAAAGAGCAGTAAGATGAAGAGTGCCAATCTTGGCCACGATTTGAAAAGAGATGGAGGGTTGCATATTGCAACGTTAAGACATAAATAAGTGAAAAACAGGACATACGAAATTTGGAAACGACAACCTTGGGAGTAGGCTATATATAATACAGGAATCACTATACATCCTACAAATAATATATATGGGACATTAATACTTATGAAGCCTACAACATTTATTAATTCAAAAACGACAAATAACAAGGCTAATCGGTTAAGCTTTCTATTGGAATAGTTTGCTATTGGAGATTTAAAGGCTTTCGGTTCAAGATATTTTGTCAATTTCATTTCTAAAATCTTTAATTATTCTTGCCGGAATACCTGCCACCCTGACCATATCAGGAACATCTTTAGTCACCACCGCCCCGGCAGCTATATGCGCTTTAAATCCTATTTTTTTCCCTGGAAGAATAATGGAATTCGTTCCAATTGAAGCACCTTCTGAAATTTCAATTGATTCGCATGTCCCCGGTCCGGCTATAGATGGGTATTCTATTGAATATTTATGCGAACCGGTTACCAATATAGATCTTGTCCCGATTTTAGCATAATTACCTATAGTTATTGATGAACCATTTGCCCCAGTTAATAATGCTTCATGCCCTATGAAGACGTGGTCGCCTATATAAAGGTCAAAATCTCCTTGGATTGATGGAGTAAATATTTCTACTCCTTTACCAACTTTGGCTCCACACCAACGCAATAACATACTTTTTAGCGCATGACATCGGGAAGATGGGAGAAATTTTATCAAGATATTGAATATGTACAGCTTTTTTGAATTCATTTAAAAAATTTTGTGACAAAAATTTTGAAAAAAAATCTTATTCCTGAACAGAAAAATTGCAATGGAAGCGCCAATCCTGGATTTCCGATTTAAGTAATGGTTCAATAATGCTAATATTGATGGTTTCAAGGCTATGGGCGCCAATAAGTTTATTTTTCTCATAACATCAGACTCCATCATAGTGCTTAGTCTTGTCCATAGTCCAATTGTGTTATGAGATTGTTCGGCTGACAGAATATAAGCGAGCGAACTGAGTTTCTTCTTAAAATATAAATCGTAGCTCTCTGTCTTATTATCAATAGGACACTTGCAAATCCATTCCAATTCCCTCGATGTATCTTCCAGCCAAATGTCTAAAGCTTGACTATGGTAGCGCGAAATGGCCGTTCCTGGATGTAACCAATAATTATATAATGGTACATCTATTACTATTCCATTTTTAACTTTGTTAAAGTAACGGAAATTAAAATCATAATCTTCGGCTATAGTCCTTCCTGAAAAGTATAGATTGTTATTTTTTATTATAGCGGTATTATATAGTTTAGTCCAGGGCGAACGCAAAAAACTTTTACAATTTACTATTGCACTACGAATGTATAATTCCAATTCCTTTCTGTCAGGTATAATTTTTTCTGATATACTTTGATAACAATCGATAGCCTTTCCTTTGTCTGAGCAATAATTATGATTGAATATTAGGAAATCAATGTTCCCATTTTTCCTTACAAAATGCTTAAGTGTTTCAATACAGTTGTATTCAAACGTGTCATCCGGATCAAAAAAAAGTATCCATTCACCCGATGCATTATCGATACCAATGTTTCTGGCTGAGCTTACACCTCCGTTCGTTTTATGTATGGTTTTTATGTGGCTTTGTTGTGAGGAAATCTGGTCGCACAATACCCCGCACTCGTCAGGCGACCCATCGTCAACCAAAATACACTCAAAATCATTACAGGTTTGGTTAATAACACATTCAAAAAAAGTCGGTAGATATTTGGCGACTTTATATATTGGAACCACTATAGAAAACAATGGTTTCTTTTGCGATTCTAAATGTTTTTCCAAGATTGAAAAGTATTATTAATTAGAAATAAATGGATTCTTACCGTATAATGCGAGTAAATAATCTATTAAGGTCCTCAATTGATCAGCATTCTTTGAATCGGAATCATAAAGATTTCCATTATGGTCTGTCAATTTTTTATCATTTTTATTTTCTATGCTAAGCAATGGCAGCACTTCTCTGAAGGTTACATCAAGGCCTGCTAATCGGACTATCGCATTCAAATATATATCATCTGCTGTAGGGCATAAATCCATGATTGTTTTAATATCGTCCAGATAGCGATACAATTTGTTGGGAGGGAACAAAGTCCCTCCACCGGAGCCGAAGAATAAATCTTTACCACTTGATCCCGGTTCGATTCGTTGATAAATCTTATAAAAATAATTTTTAGAGAAGTCCCACTTGATTTTTGATCCAAAAGAAGCAATCACCGAATTCGGGTTTTCTAATGCAGATTTATATAGCCCGTCTAAAAAGTAAGAAGGGAATAACAAATCATCGTCTATTGTCAGAATATATTTGTTTGGAAATTCAATGAAAGAATAATAATATTTCTTATGTGATTTAATATCGCCATCAACGAATCTAATTTCCAACCCGTATTCCATTTGAGACACCAGCTTTTCGGGCAAATCATTTAATTGTCCCGGAAATTGATTTTTACTGAGCCACAATATAATTCGCTCTGGTCGTTTTGTCTGTCTTAAAATACTTTCAATAACAACCCATACTTTTCCAATTCTTGTTGGAAATGATGTTAAAGAAACGACTACCGGTATATGTTCTGTAGATAGATTTACAGTTGAATTATGATATTTCATTGGCACAACTATATTTGCCAATTGACGCATTAATAATCGTACGCATGAATTAAACTTTATCGTTTCCCAAAAACGATTGTTATTGCTAACTTTCCTATTGATATCATATATGATATCTAACATTGGTTTCATTATTTACCCTCTTACTTACTATTTTATATTTTAATTTCCTGCATAAATAGTTTCGCGCCTTCAGTTGAATCTACAAATTCTTTTGATAAATCCAATGTGTACTTTTGCCTCAATCTGTCATTAATACATAATTCGTATATGGCGGTTGATAAAGAATTAACATCACAATCCGTTAAATGTCCTAACCTTCCATTATCCAATTGTTCAATAGATCCATAAAACCGGGTGCTTACAATCGGACAGTTAAAGGTTCTCGCTTCTGCTAAGGTTAAGCAATATCCTTCATTTCGTGAAGGTTGGATATAAATATCACAAGATTTGAAATAAGGATAGGGATTATCCATTGCACCACAACACGTAACATGGCTTTCAAGCCCATACTCATTAACCTTCTTGACAAATTCATTAAAAAGTGAGCCCTCGCCAATGACTAACCAGTTGAATGCAATTCCTTTCTCTCTCAATTCTTTCGCAATATCGGGAATTAGATCTACTCCTTTGTCCCTCTCGAATCTGGCTACAGTCAATAACTTCAACCCCTTTTTCATTGGCCACTTGGCTTCATCTAAAGATGCTAAATATTCGATGTTTTTTCGACTAAATATATGAGGATAATAATAAATGTGATCAGAAAACTCAGGGAATTCCTTTTTTAGAGCCGAGGTCAAATCTTTCGATACACAATAGAAAGAATCGAAATGGGAAAGCACTTCGTCATAAGCGTGGATATTTGTAGCTACATCGCTGATGTCAGAGTGAAAGAACGCAATTTTCTTTCGTGCCTTCACTTTTTCTGCCACTAAAATCATTTGTTCAAAATTTGCATAGGCCACGGCCATGTCATAGGTTGCGTCAAGAAATTCATTCTCATTTATAATGCCATCTTGAAATCTTCTTGTCCGGTTGATTATCTCCTCATCATAACCGAGCATTTTTTCATAACGATAAACATTTAATACCCTTAAGAACTGTATGAAATGAAAATTCATGAACAGGTACTTCAACACGCCGGTTCGACCAATACGATTCTCAAGCAAAAGAGTGTCATCATACTGAATAGACTTTATCCTCACCCACTTTGGTATATACTTAAGAAACGCCCCCTTTTTCTTATTGAGTAAGACGTCGCATTTTATTTCATCTTCACGTAATACGGAAAGCAATGAGATCAAAGACTTCTCGATGCCTCCTCGCATCATTGAGTCCATTGCAATTAGAACATGCGGTTGAGATTGTCCACCCATGACTTAACTAAATATATGCATTAAAATTAAAGACGCGCAACTATGTAATTAATATGAGATGATATTATTCATTTTTATAAAATGATTTTAATTTTCTCATCATTATGGCTAATGTGGGCGCTATGTCATACCTCATTGAGGCAAGAATACTAAGTAAGGCCTTGCGTTTATTACCTTCCTTACGATATTTATCTCTTATCGACAAATACAATTCGCTAATATGGCGTTTTGCAATCGAATCATACTCCGGTCCGAATACTCGGACTATTTCTTTTTGGTGTTCTATAATTTGTAAATCACGTTTGATGGAATGAATAGCTGTAACACCACCTTCATGCCTGCGGTAAACCGACATTGTCTCAGCCATGGCATACGCTTTTCCACAGTGGGTAGCTGAAAGGAACAATAAGATGTCTCCGAAAACAAATCTGCGGCTTCCCTTGGTTTTATGATATATTTCAGAGTCGAAAATACTGTGCCGAACTACCACCGATGCCGTGGGAACAATCCAGTGTGAATACATCTCCAATCCAGTATAATCACCATTTTCGAGATTGGAAAATGATTTGTCGGGAACATTTCTATTCTCTTTGTGCTCCAATGCATTATGAAAACACATTGTGTAATCAGGATGAGCTTCAAGATAATCCACTTGCATCTGCAACTTCTGCGGTTTGGTCCAATAGTCGTCACCTTCGCAATAGGCAATGTATTTGGCGCCGGTGGCATTGCGGGCTTTGTGCATTGTGCGGCCTAACGAGCCATCGTGTTTGGAATATTGGTTTTCAGTTTCGTAGATTGGGAGGATGATGTCGGGGTAGCGGGCTACATATTCACGGATTATATCGGCGGTACCATCGGTGGAGGTGTCATCGTGGACAATGGCCACAAATGGGAAATCGGTCTTTTGCATCACAAAACCCTCAAGGGCGTCGCGTAGATACGCCTCATGGTTGTAAGTAATGCAGTTGATGGCCACCAATGGCTTAATCTTCGCGCATTTCTCCGCGATTCGGTCTATCTGCTCCTGTGCGACTGAATTAATCTCGGTTGTCGGATTTTCTATACTCACTGTTGGTATTTATTTTTAATCAGATACTGTGACTACAACAGGTCTGGTACGGTTATCTTTAGGCCACACACTTTTGTGAAACCCTAAGAATTACCCCCCCCCCTTTTTTTTTATGCTATTTGATTTAGTATCAGTGGGTTGTGAATCAAAGCGTATTTTGCCTATGTTATTTTCAATCTGAATTACCGAGCCGTATGGTCGTGACAATTCAGCGATTTTTTGTAGTATGCCATTGTCGGATACAGCGCAAGGCAAACCATAACGGTCAAGTTGTATTGGCTGGAGCGAGACAACTTTGTTTTCTCCATTGAATTCGATTCCTGCTATTACGCTCTGCCAGGTTCTTGCGTCGGCATTAAGACCGCGCGTATTGTTTGCGCTTTGTCTTAAGTATGCTTCCGACGGGCCAATTGTGTCTTGTCGTGTTGTACCATATTTCCGATAGTATTCTTCGGGCAGAAGTACCATTTGGTCTTGCTGAAGTATAAAATTTCCCAGTCCATATAGTATTATGCCGTTTGAATAGCATTGAATACCGCGTAGCAGGTGTGGGCCATGGCAAAATACTACATCCGCTCCGGCGTCTATGCAGGCTCTTGAAAATGTTTCAACAAACTCCGGGCTTTGCTCCTTATCTCCTTTAAACTGATGACCGTGAACGGAAACAATGCAAATATCCGACATGTTTTTAGCATCTTTAATTGAGGCCAATGTCCTTAAAAAATCTGCATTTAAAGGTGATGTATGCAGCACCCCTGTACTTCCTTCGGAAAATGTGAAGCCACCGAATTTGAAAGTGTCTGACCCCGAGGGGATATATCCCTCTTTAATCGCTTGAGCATGATATGAATTAATGCCGGATTCCGATGCGATTCTCACAAGTGATTTAAAATCATCAGAATTCAACTCATACACGGCATTGTGTCTTAAAGGATTCACACCCGGGCGCCCTTTCATATCTTGATTCTGGGGGCCGGCCAGGTAGGAGTCATGGAAAGAACTTGTAATGCTTATGAGTGAAATTCTTCCGTTTTCACAATCAAAATAAGCTGGTTGCGAGGCTTCTGATAAATTTGAGCCTATTCCTGCATATTGGATATCACGTGCTTTTAAATTTTTGATCGTTGAAATCAATCCGGTTTGGCCATAGTCCATCGCATGATTGTTCGCGCAGGCAAACATATTAAATCCAAAGTCAGCCAAATCATCCAATGTATGGCCGGAGGCCATAGCCCAACCACCTCCGGGATATGCCTCTGGTATTCCTTCCCCATCGTGGATGGTTGTTTCAAGATTTCCAAGCACGCAGTCATGCTTTTTTAGAAATTCTGAGGCCTTAAGCATCGCCGGGCTGAATTTCTTCGGCAATCTCTTCGCCAGCATGACATCGCCTGTCAATGCAAGTGTTATTATTCCAGGTTTTCCCTTGTACATATGCTATTTATTCAATCTCAACAAATGGGCGGGATTTCCTACATAAACGCTGTCATCGCCCATATCACGGAGCAAGACAGAGCCGGCTCCAAGTATGCAATTATCTCCGACCTTTTTCACCTTGCCGGATACTACAGTGGAGCCTTGGCCGATATGAGTCATATTTCCAATCGTAGAATACGCACCGATCATCACTTGACCGGATATAAGGCAATGTTCTCCTACTTTTGCTGAATGTGCTATGACTGTGTTGACTGTGATTACTGTGTCGTTGCCTACTGTGGAATCACCCTGCACTATGCTGCCTGGCATTATCTGAACCCCATTCCCAATAGAAGCGCGCCTGGAAATTGTGCAACTCGGATGTATCAATGTCGGAATAAGACCTTTTTTATCGATTATCTTATTATAGAGATTTCGCCTTATATCCAGATTGCCCATAGAAAGTGCGAAGCACATACCATCCAAGGTTTCTCTCTGCAGAAAATCTTCAAAACACCCGATGATTTGATGCCCGAAATATTTTTCGCCAATTCTATCATGGTTGTAGTGAAGAAGACCTTTGATTTTGAAGCCGCAGTCCTCCACCAAATCCATGACTGTGACAGTATTCCTGCCTATCCCGAGAATGTATATTTCCTGTTGGTTCATCCTATTGTTTAAACTGGTTTACTACCGGTTTACGCTTTCCTGATGCAAGAACCGGGATTTCATTGACATATTCTATTTCAATTTCTGCATCTGCTCCCAATGTTTCTCTTAGTGTGTCAATGGCGCTGTTGAGATATCCCTCAATGACGTTACCCAGAACGATCTTCAGGAGATAATTCTTTTCACCAGTTTGCACAAATTGCCATTGGGCAATCTTGTCGTAGTGTTTCATTATTCGTCCAATCGTCATTGGTGAGAATGGCTGATTTGATGTGGTGTAGCATAAGTCGAGCCTTCTACCGTAAAGTTTGGACAAAATTGGGAATCCATTGCTTTTTCCGTTAGGCGGCATCATAATGCCAACATCGCCTGTATCATACCGAACAATAGAGAAAGCATGATTATGCATATCTGTAACTACTATTCTGCCGAGTTCCCCATATTCAGCCTTTTCGTCTGTCTCAACTTTCAGCACCTCCACAATACAACTGGCGTTGTTGAGATACATCACATTGTCTTTCTCTGATGTTGGAATAGACTCTTGCGCAAGAATACCTATTTCCTCATCAGCATATTGAGATATAATTTCACATCCAATCTGTTCTTTAACTTTCACGCGGACATCGTCATGCAAAGCTTCGCTACCTGCGATTATGATTCTTACAGACGGCAAATGCAAATCTTTTGCCTTTAGATAATTGGCAAGCAAATCAAAAGAGGAGGCATATCCGCGCAGGCAAACTGCTTTGTTCTGATTTATTATCTCAACAAGTTGTGCGAGATTTTCTTCTCCCATTGTTGAGATGTCAAATGGGATGATCCTTTCTCTTCTGATCTGAGCTGGAGTTTTGGTTTGCCATCTGTTCCATGTGCGGAGATGCACCAGCATATCATGTGATTTGAACCCGACAACTTTGCCGAAATACTTCAGCTCTGCAATTCTTCGGTTCCTTTTTTCGGTATCCTGTGGTATTGCGAAAGGCGTGCCTGTAGAACCGGAGGTAGATTGAATATGCAGTTTTCCTTTTTGGCCAGGTATTTTATCTTGAGGAATTCTTATCTCATCGTAATTTTCGAGGAGTATAGATTTGTTTACTACGGGAAAGTGCGATAGCGAACGGCCTAAATAGCTTCCATAAAATGGGCTGTTTGTGCTCACATACTTTAGGAACTCCTTCAATTTCTTTTCTCTGTATGCTGCGGTATCAGAGGCATTGTGGGTGGACAAGTATTTCACCTCTCTATAGTGCTTGCCTATATGAGAACCTTTGAAAAAATCAGTTACCCAGAACTTTGTTCTATAATAAAGTGAACACCAATCCATATTATTTCCCGAAGAATTTGAGGATTCGGTTCAGGTCTTCTTCCGAGAGCTCGTGGTGCATGGGGAGGCAGAGCACGGTGTCGGCGAGGCGGTATGCCTCGGGGAGGTTCTCGCGGGTTGCGGAGGGGAGGCCGCGGTAGGTGGAGAAGTCGCTGATGAGGGGGTAAAAGTAGCGCCGTCCCAGCACGTTGGCGTCTTTCATTGCGAAATAGAGCTCATCGCGTGTCTTGCCAAACTTTTCAGCATCAATAAAGATTGGGAAATAACTGTAATTATGGCGAACTCCGGGCATGTCGTCAAAGAATGTAATTCCAGGCACATCTCTGAGAGCCTTGCGGTAACGTTGAGCCACTTTTTGACGGGCTTCAATAGCAGCATCTACCTGACGGAGGTTGAGCAGACCGTAGGCTGCGCGGATTTCGTCCATCTTTGAGTTGATGCCGGGAGCCACAACGGTGGTCTCGTTTGCGAACCCGAAGTTTTTGAGGTAGTCGATGCGCTTTTTTGTTTGTTCGTCCTTTACAACCAGTGCTCCGCCTTCGATGGTGTTGTACACTTTTGTGGCGTGGAACGAGAGCGTGCTCATGTCGCCGGCGTTGAGGATTGAGTCGCCGTCAACTTCTACTCCAAAGGCGTGAGCTGCATCGTAGATTACCTTGAGGCCGTATTTGTCAGCTATTTCCTGGATTGCCTTGGTGTCGCAAGGCTTGCCGTAGCAATGCACAGGCATTATAGCTGTGGTTTTTGGGGTGATGGCGGCCTCTATCTTTGATGGGTCGATACCGCAATTTGATGGGTCAACATCAACGAATACAGGTTTGATGCCGTTCCACCAGAGCGAGTGAGTTGTGGCCACGAAGCTATACGGGGTTGTTATCACCTCGCCTGTGATACGTAAAGCCTGCAGAGCTGTAATCAGTGGAAGAGTACCATTGGTAAACAGGCTGATATATGGCACTTTGAGGTACTCGGCAAGTTCCTTTTCGAGTTGGCGATGGAACTGGCCGTTGTTGGTAATCCATTTGCTGTCCCAAATCTGCCTCAGCATCGCATTGAAGTCGTCAAGCGACGGCAGCAGCGGTGAGGTCACCGTTATTTGTCTGTCATTATTCATATAACAACTTATTTTCTGATGTTTTTCAGTTCTTTGAATTCGGGGAAGCGGAATAAATGGGCGCCTCCGACATAGATGATTACGCCTGCGATGACTGATATCAGCAAGCTAAAGAATCCGTTGCCCATCGCCGTTGAAATCAATTTGCATGCAACAAACATCACTATCGATAGCAGCAGCGAAGGCGAAAGGTCTTTCATCTGTGTGATAAAACCGAGGTTAAGGAGCTTGCCTGTGTAGTGCGTGTTTATTATGAGCGCAATAATTGAGTTTACGATGTTGCCATAGCACATGGCTTTGAGTCCCAATGGCACGGTGATGCAGAGCATGGCCACACCAAGAATTTTCTTAATAACCTCAAGCCGAAAAAAGAGGTCGCTGCGACCCTTTACCTGCAAAAGGTTGAGGTTGATGGCATGAACGGGATACCACATCCCGGCAAAGACGATTATCTGCAAAAGGGCGGCGGCATATAGCCACACATCGGTGTAAAGGACATTGATCAATGGATAGGAGACTCCGCCCAAACCAAGGCTCAAAGGGAATATGACGAAGGCGCTTATGCGCAGCATCCTGCGGTAGGCCGAACGAAGAGTTTCGTCGCTGTCCTGCAATTTGCATAGAGCCGGGAATGTTACTGATTGAAGCACGCTTGTCGGGGTGCTTGTGGCAAGACTTTTCAAGCCTTGGGCGCGGTTATAGTAGGCCAGATCGGAGTGTGGGAAAACCTTGCCAATCACAACTGAATACATGTTTGTATAGACGGTGTCGAGCAGGCCGGAAGCAAGGAGCTTCGAACCGAAACCGAAGAATTCTTTCAGCGACACCCACGAGAAAAGCCACGAAGGGCGCCACGGCGAGGCACACCAGACAAACAGTGTGTTGATTATGCTGGAGACTATTGATTGTGCGACAAGCGCCCATACCTGGAAGCCACGATAGGCCATGAACATGCCCACGCATCCCGAGATAATCAAGGCCGCTATGTTGTATTTCGCAAGCGACTTGAATTCCATGCGGGCGGAAAAAAGCGTGCGGTGTACTCCGGAGAAGGATGTGATTATAAGCGTTAACGCCGTAACCCTCAATACCGACTTCAGCTCCGGCAGATTGTAGAAGTCTGCCACCCAAGGCGCCGCTATGAACAGTACGATATACGATACAACGGATATTACAATGTTAAAATAGAAAACCGTGCAGCAGTCAACCTGCGTGCGGTCGTTCTTGCGCATCAGCGCCGTTGAAAAACCAGAATTTATGAATACTCCGGCTACAGCTAAGAATATCGACAGCATGGCAATGGCCGCAAACTGCTCTGGGGCGATGAGGCGGGCCAGGACAATGCTGATCACCAATTGAATCGCCTGCGTGCCTCCGGTTTCGAGGATGCGCCAGATGACTCCGTTGAATGTCTGTTTTTTTAGCGACGGTTCTGCCATAACAGCAATGTAGTAAGCGCTTTATCTATTGCGATACATCTCCTCATAGTATTTTTCATACTCGCCGGAGGTGATGTTGTCCATCCATTCCTGATTGTCGAGATACCAACGGACGGTTTTTTCTATGCCTTCTTCAAATTGGAGAGAGGGCTCCCAGCCGAGCTCCTGCTGCAGCTTGCGGCTGTCGATTGCATAGCGCATATCGTGGCCGAGGCGGTCGGTGACATAGGTAATCAGCTCGTTGCTATGTCCTTCCGGATTTCCGAGCAGCCTATCTACGGTTTTGATAATAACCTTGATGATGTCGATGTTCTTCCACTCATTGAAGCCGCCTATGTTGTAAGTCTCGGCGATTTTCCCTTTATGGAAAATCAGGTCGATGGCACGGGCATGGTCTTCAACAAACAGCCAATCGCGCACGTTCTCGCCTTTGCCATATACGGGGAGAGGCTTGCGATGGCGGATATTGTTGATGAAGAGCGGTATAAGCTTCTCCGGAAATTGGTATGGCCCGTAATTGTTCGAGCAGTTGGTTACGATAGTGGGCATGCCGTATGTATCGTGATAGGCGCGGACAAAATGGTCTGAAGAGGCCTTGGAGGCTGAATAAGGTGAATGGGGATTGTATTTTGTTGTCTCTAAAAAGAACTCAGTGCCGTATGCGTGATGATGCTCCGATGAGGCGGCAGTTGTGAACGGCGATTCGATTCCTTCGGGGTTTGTCAATTCCAATGCGCCATATACTTCATCGGTCGATATGTGATAGAAGCGTTTGCATTCGTATTTTTCCGGCAACGATTCCCAATATTCTTTTGCGGCCTGAAGCAGCGAAAGAGTACCCATCACATTGGTTTTGGCAAATGTAAAAGGATCTTTTATTGAACGGTCCACGTGGCTTTCGGCCGCAAGATGGATAATTCCATCAATCTCGTAATCGCAAACAATTCTGCGCATTTTGTCAAGATCGGCAATATCCGCTTTTACAAAAGTGTAGTTCGGTTTGTCCTCTATGTCTTTCAGATTAGCCAAATTGCCGGCGTATGTGAGCTTGTCGAGGTTTACGATATTGTAATCGGGGTACTTGTTGACAAACAGCCTCACAACGTGAGAGCCTATGAAACCTGCACCACCGGTGATTAGTATGTTACGCTTCATTTTTACTCTTGTTTTTCCTGCGATTGACTTCGTCGATAACCTGAAGAAGGTATTGTCCATATTCGTTTTTAAGCATTGGCTGGGCCACCTCGCGCATTTTTTCTTCAGTAATCCAACCCTGGCGATAGGCTATGCCTTCAAGACATCCTACCTTCAGACCCTGGCGCTTCTCTATGGCCTCGATATATGCCGACGCCTCGAACAGCGATTCATGAGTGCCGGTATCAAGCCATGTGAAGCCGCGTCCAAGAAGTTGTATATTCAAATTACCTTCATTCAGATAATCTTGATTCAGAGTAGTTATCTCCAACTCTCCACGAGCCGATGGCTTAATTTGCTTTGCCTTTTCAACAACATTGCCGGGATAGAAATACAAGCCGACAACAGCATGGTTCGACTTGGGGTTCTTGGGCTTTTCCTCAATGGATATGCACTTTCCGTTTGAGTCAAATTCGGCTACGCCGTATCGCTCGGGATCTTTCACCCAATAACCAAATACGGTGGCATTTCCATTCTGCTCTGCGTCTGTAATTGCATTCTTCAGTTTAGGAATGAAATAACTGCCGTGGAAAATATTGTCTCCAAGAATCAGGCATGCTGCTTCTCCGTCTAAAAACTCATCGCCAAGTATAAAAGCCTGGGCAAGACCATCGGGCGATGGCTGCACCTTGTATGTAAACTTTACTCCAAAATTGCTTCCGTCGCCAAGAAGTTCCTCAAACATCGGCAAATCTCGGGGCGTCGAGATGATAAGGATATCCCTGATTCCGGCCAACATAAGCGTGGAAATAGGATAATATATCATCGGTTTATCATATATAGGCAGCAACTGTTTGCTAACACCTTTGGTAATAGGGTACAATCTTGTCCCGGAACCACCGGCAAGTACTATTCCTTTCATTCTAAATCCAATTGATTAATCTTTTCTTTAGTGAGCGAATATGACTCAATCCATTCCAGTTTTTTCTTTATCGTGCACACCCTGGGTTGATAAATCATCTTCAAGGAGATATGCCAAAACATGGGGGATTTCAGGTAACGATAAGTCTCGCAGTCTGCTATGAATCCTTAAATCGTCAATCCATGAGGTTGATACTTGGCGATCACATTGTCAACATCGTAGTTCTCATTTATAATCCATACGTTCCGGCGGTAATCGTCAAGGAATCGGAGTGCAGATGAAAGAGAATCAGCATCATCCATATTTACTCCAAGATCAACGAAATGTTTGCACTTTGCAAGGGTAAGATAACACTGCCGCACTGTCTTCTCAAACTTGCTGAGATACGATGACTTTAGTGTCAGTCCCCACAGATTATAGAAGTACGGAGCCAATTCAATATCTTTTTTCTCCTTCGACTTCGCCAATGATTTAACTGTCATCTCGTAGCCTCTAACTATTGCCGGATAGGAGAACGATGGTACGCTGGTGCTGACAATGGCATCGACCAAGTCCAGATGGTTGACAGTTTCACCTTTCTCCACAATCTCCAACTGAATGTAATCGGCAATCTGTATCAGTTTTTCTCTGTCGATATGCTTTGTCTCCCTTGATAGAGAATGTATATGCCCAATCAAGGCGTTGTCCTCAGTATATTCGGAAGCTGTAAATACTTCTGGAATTTCTCCGAAAGTATATTTAAGATTTGCAGTTGCGGCATAGTTTTCGGCCTCAAGGCATTCTGTCAGTAAAAGCAACTGTGAAAGCTCCGATTTTTTATTGCGATGAAGAAGCTCGTTGACAATTCTCCAATGAAATGAACGTGTGAATACTTCCATTTTCTTCTTGCGACGCATTTCATACCAACTGGGGCCTTGGGAATGCAACTTGACTAAGTCATGTTCTGAAAGCTCCGTAAGTATTGGATTCAATTCAAATCCTTGCTTTTGGGATTTGCCGATGACACTTTCCTTGTTGTCAAGTATTGCCAAACATGCAACGCACCGCTTATCGCCGCTTGCAATCCGCCGCTTAAGCTCCTTGCGCAAATCGGATATCTTCTGGTCGCATAAGTCTGCAGCCGTTTGATGCCAATCATCAAAAATTACCGATGCCGGGAACTTGCAGGCAGTTAGCGCATACGCATAATCCCAAAGGCAATCTGAAGACAGCCCATTGAACTTTAAGCGACTGAGGGTATGCAGCAAAGAACGTTTCATGCAAGTTGTATAAAGTTGGAATTCACCTCGACCGCGGCGGCGATGAACCCTTCTATTTTTACTACGACTCTCTTCTTTTTGGAGCCTTGAAGTTTAAGCAGCCGGCCACGATAGCCGTTGAGCGGACCTCCGTTAACAATGATTTCCTTTCCGAGCATATCCGGGGTCAATTCTTCAGGAGTGAAATAGACCGGGCTCGGGTCATTGTTGACCGCCTCAATGAACCGCCTCATATCTGCTTCCGGAACGGTCATGGGTGTAGCCCTGCCTGAGCCGCGCTTGAATTGATACTGAAGAGAATGGTCTTTGGCGATAATTGGGTCAAGGTTTTCCATTGTATCGTATGCGAAAAGCATCCCCTGTATTACCGGCACATACTCACGCTCCCTTGTCTGATTCCTTTCAGCAACAACCCAATGCATAGGCGTGAATATCTCTACCCCAAGTTTCGGAAGCACCTTGTAAGCGGGAGCCTTGGCATTCCATTTCTTGAAGTCGCGGAGCACATACCATTGTTTTGTTTGTTCAGAAATCTCCATTTTGAATTTGAGGATTGTTGCTGTAATTGAAGCTCTAAAAATATAACTTTTTGAAAGTTAGGCAATTCTTTGACGCTTCCAGTGGTATATAAACTCCTCATACCCTGAAAGATAACAACACCCCATGTAAAACTTCTCAAATTTATGGCAAGTAAGGGCCGACACGCCGATTGAGACTTTTCGGTCTTTTGAAACCATTGTGAGATGAGTACCACTCTTTGCAAGAGAGGTACTTGCAACTTCAATGGTGCATAACTGATTGATAAACAATCATAGTTCAAGCAGGCGACACATAGAATTGTTAAACATTTGTTTTACAATTTTCCCTTTCGGTCTTGAATACCCCAATTTTTTTACTTGAAACTATCCCATTTTCACTGAAATATCAAAAAAAGTTAGTAACTTTGCAGTCCAGTACCTCTCTTGCAAAGAGAAGTACTGATTTGTAAAACATTTGCTACGTATTAAGAAGACCTATTATACCCTCGTTTGCCTTGTCTAAAGTGGATGTGTCAAGCGAAGCAAGATAAATGCGGGTTGTCTTTTCTGAATCGTGCCCCATTCCCTGACTTATCACTCCAATCGGAACATTGTTGCTGAGTGCCACACTCGCCCATGTATGGCGAGCCACATAAAGCGTCAATGGCTCTGCGAGTCCAATCTCTTTCCCCAGCTCTTTCAAGTGCTTATTTATTAAATGTGTGGCACTGAGATACTGGCGGCGGACAACCTTGTCAGATGATTTTATCAATGGAAGCATATACTCGGAATTTGCATCCCCATAGCGGAGCACGATGGCATTCATTTCAGCAGTCCATTTGATTTTCAATAGTTGAGATGTTTTTCTCCTTCGATAGCATACGAAGCCATTTTGAAGGTCTTTCTTCTGTAAATAGGCAATATCCACCGGCGCCATCCCGCGCAAATAGAAGCTGAAGAGGAAAATGTCGCGTGCGAACGCATCCAAAGGTCTGTCAACCAGATTGAGATTCTTCAAAGCTTTCACGAATCCGAGTGACACAGCGCGTTTTACAGTTTTAGCCACCCCTGTATATACATGTTTGAATGGTTGACGGTCATCTGTATAACCATCTTCGACTGCCTGGTTGTACAAAGCGCGAAGTTTCCTCATATAATATGACACCGTATTGAGGCATAGACCATCCTTTTTCATCGCACCTTCATACCGGGATATTAGATCCGAATCTATTTGTGAGAACGGCAACACAGCATCGCCATAGAAGCGGATGAAACTGTTTACCGTACTTTGATAATGGTCGGCACAGCTTTCTTGCCCGCGTTCCTTGCATTTGGCTATTTCTGAATGGCAGTACGAGATAAAGTCTGTTATGATGTCAGAAGAGTTGTACTTTTCAACGATATCTTCGACTCCGTAATTTGCCTTCTCTTTTTCAAAGATTCTGATAATTTGATTCAACTTATTTCGATTATCACATAAACTCTTCTCAGCCCGTTTGAGGTATTCTGCACGGGAATCGATGCCATTCGCCTTTATCTTCTCTTTAACCTCGTCCCATTCAGTTATAAATATGTGTAGTCCGGTATGAATTTGTTTTATTCTCCGCTTATGAATCAGACGGAAATATAATGTTCCGGGATAAGTTCCCGAGGCACTGGGCCGATATATAATTTTAACTGTAGCCATATAGGTGGAATTGAATTTATAAAAGGGGAGGGCACTACCATAATATATAGCTATGCCTCCCTTTTGAAAATTATGTATATATGTGTCGGATTATGGAGTAAACAAAAGATAATATTCCATACCCCCACGCCCATTTGGCATTCTATGCCATTGTTTTATCGGCAAAATGTGCATACCAAGCCAAACGACATTTTACTATGAGCCGAGTTGTATTCAAATCTGTGTTCAAGACAAGAGAAAAAGCAGCTACGATTTGGTTCGTAACTGCTTGATTTTAAAAAAGGTGGTGCCACTTGTACTACACTATTGCAGTTAAGTGGGTGATATTCAGAATGATGTTTTTAAAAATCTCGGAAATGGACACTCCTCGCACACCCTAAGACTTCATCATTTTTCAATGCCTTATCTTTATCTCCCTCGGCCTCCGCCGCAGGGTTTAAGTGTGACGGAACCACGTAGGCCGCCCGCTCTATTACAGAGTTAGCGATTTTCTTCGTTATTTCAATAGTCCTCTCCTTAAGAATCCTTATAATGAACAAATAATCTTGCGGACATTCGCTCAATAAGCTCCCTATATTTGGTTTGCTGTTCAGTAGGGAGGAAGGATTCTTTGATAATTGAGTACCACTTTGGCAGCGCTTTCTCGAACTTATTGAAAAGGTTTGTGATTGCCTTGTCATCCACGCCGCTGTCTCGCATGGCTTTCTCAAAGTCCTCACGCGTTATCTTTTTCTTCGTGCCATTGAGCGTTAGCGCCAATTCCTCCTCATCTTCCGGCATTGCAATAGCCGTGGACAGCAAATCATACGCCGGTGTCAGCATATATGCATCCTTGGGGTTGAACAGCGAGAAGTTTTTCAGGTGCATGTCGGCATTGCCGGTCAACCATGAGAAAACTACCACCTCCCAAAAATTGACGATATCCAACAATGGAGCCGATGAGTATTCCCGTATTAGTTTGGCAATACGTTCATACGAGCCCTTGTATTTATCTTCTGTCAGTCGTTCTGACAACTGACACATATCTTGCATAGCGATTTTGCCGCCCTTCTTTGTTCGGTCAATTCTTCGGGTTATGTAGCACAACTCTCCATCTGCAAATCTGATGAGAGAATGAGGAACGGCTTTTATGCCCGCAGCTTCTGCCAAGTGCATTGTCAGGTCTTCATTTTCGGGCAGATTGGCAAATCTGTCGGTTTGAGGCTTCAGAATGAATCGCCCCCACAGTCCGACGATAGTGAAACGTTGCGGCTCATTTTTTCCGCCTCTGGCAATGTCGAGAGACAGTTTTGCCTGAACTCCTGTCACGGTAGTGCTTGCCGTTACAATCTCACGAGCCAATTCCTTGATATTATTACGGGTATATGGAAGGACTGGAACAACGGTGGATTCAAAAATCTTTCGTGCACAACTCTTATGGTAATCCACCTCGCCATCGTTCAATGGCTTATAGCAGTATAGACACTTACACATCTTCATCCTCCTTTCCATATGGAATCACCGAAACGTTACCGATGCAATCCTTGCAACAGGCAAGCAATAGAGAAAACCGATCTCTGGCAGAAATCTTCCAACTCTGTTCAGCAATATCAAGCAGCCATCCTTCGGGGATAAGTCCGTCGAAGAATGGAAACAATACATTGCTTTTATACGGTTTATCTGTCAGCGGCAAAGTCAGACTTATTGCACGGGCTTCATCAGAAGAAAGATATTCGGTGGCGTATTGAAATCCATAGCCCATATCATCTTCTGTCAAGACTCCGGCAAACGCTTCTCCTACAAATACTTTCGCCCTTTTCATGACTCAGTCGCTTTTGCAGGCACCATTTCTGCTCCAAAGAGAGCAAGCACCTGATTCACTTTGTCAAGACGCAAGGTTTCCTTTCCCTGCTCCATTTCACGTACAAATCGCAGACCTACCCCCGACTTCTGAGATAGATCAACTTGCGTAAGTCCATATTCCTTACGCTTAGCTTTTATATATTGAGCCAATCGAGTCATAGTATATACCCTTTTGGGTGCAAAGATAGTAAATTTTATTTAGTTTACACCATAAAGGGTATAATATTTATCTAAAATATAATTTATATACCCTATGAGGTGTAATTGCTCATGGCTTGGTGCATGTCAATCCTTTACGACCCAGCGTCCGGCTTTGGTCGAACCTTCGCGGACAATAAGACGATCAACGTTCAATCGTTGTCTCAATTCTTTGATATACTTAACATTTTCCATGACAGCAGGTATAGTATTACTTAAATCTCCAGAGAGGCGCAACGGCTGGGGCTTGTTATCGCAAGGCGAAGCATTATCGTATGGAGGTAATGCCGTCAGCGGTGTTGGCCGGAGGCTGCTCTACTGCTGACCGCATTGCCAATGGTTGGGAGCGGGCTAAACACTGAGTTGCTGAACGCCAGTTCCATTGCTAATTTCGTTTAGCCGTCGTGCCTCATCGACTTGTCGCTTTGCTCTGCAAAGACTCTTACGTTGTCTGCACTCCACGATGCGAAAGAACGTTACGGCCCCTGTACATTTCGGCAAGCCTCCATTTCCTGATTCAGTCACATACATTCGCCTTTCCGGGAGTGTGGCATTTCAATGATGAGATACCGCACTAAGAGCTTTGAATGATTAGTCTGACTTCTGTAGGAAGTGATTAAATCAAAAGTCAACAATAGTCGTCAAAGACATCCCCGCCAGTCCATTCTTCTCCAATAGCCAACGTGAAATATTTTTGTGAACCATCTTCATGGAAGAAAGTAGTTCCCTCATGACAAAAGAAACCTTTATCTAAGGTCACAGTTATTAGAGAATAAGGCTTTATCCCATCGGCAGTATGGGTTCTGATATATAATTTATCATTGACTAATTTGTAGTCATCCACAAAATGACAACCATACTCATTCTTTGTAACAATTTTTCCAACGCTTAAATTGGAAACATACTCTTCCAGTGATAGTTGTTCTCTATCTAATGGGCATAGAGGAAATTCAGTCGGTGTTCTCCAAGCAATTTGTTTAGCCGTAGGAGTAAGGGAATCAAAATATTGGATGGAAGGTTCTGTTACTTGTTCAACTGATTTTTCCGGATAATCTTCAAGTTGTTTTTTCGCAATCGCCCCGTTATAAGGAGAAAAAATCCAATCATCAATACGATTAACAGCCGTTTCCGCTTTAGCAGACGAATAAGGTCTTTTTGACCATTCCATTACTCTGGCATAAGCATTGCGAGCTTCTTCAGAACTTACAGTACGCATCCACATTACATCTTGGTTGGTTCCAGCCAAATCACGCAGGCATGATGGGTCGGCAATGAATTTATTTATATCTCCTCCACACAGATATTCAATATGTCTGAATGTGACCGGATTCATCAGGGCATTTTCCAATCGAGTCAGCCACCTTAAATTTTCAAAACGATTGTTGCTGCGATTGGTATCAATATGATCAACTACAAGTTTTGTGGAATCATGCTCGCCATGGAACGCAGTTGCCACAATGATATGCACCCGATGAGAACCAATGAGCATATACCCTGTGTTTAGATCTTTCTTACCAAATGTCCATTTTTCATCAAGAGGTCGTGGTTTAGGTTTGCATTCCGGTTTATGGCGTAGCACTGCGCCATTATCACGCACAGAATACCTCTCTCCTTTGTAAATACAAGTTTTTACTTGAGTGTATTTACCCAATAATTCCGCAGAGTCAAAATTAGTCATCATAATCCCGGATTTTATAAATCAACGAAATCAATTTTTTTCCCTAACGCAGCGGCCACTTTTGAAAGAATATCAAGACCTACAGAGTATTTGCCATTTTCAATGCGGCTAAGATTTGCAGCATCAACTCCGGCTAATTTAGCCAGATCACGCGCTTCAATTCCTCTTTCTTCTCGAATTTGGCGAATCCTTGTACCGATTCTTAGTCTTTCACCTTGACGATCGCCACTACTCATTCCGAGAAAGGAGACTCCGTTAAGTATGGATTCTCTCCAGATAGAATTGAGCATCTGCTCTTTATCATCTGAAAAGCATTTGTCGAATATCCATTCGATTAAGTGTAGTTCATACTTGCGATAGTCTTCATCAAGGTATTTGCCAATTGAACACATCAATTGAAACTGCTCTCCATCAGGAGCAGTCACTACTACAGTTTTAGAATCCTCTATTCGTGCCATGGACTTAAACTCTGTAGCCATAAATTTTTTGAGTTTTTTATTCATAATGTTTTGCCGTATTTTAAGTGTTGCCGCCACTGCTATTGAATTTGTATGCAAAGGTAGTAATAATTATTTAATTGGCAAATACGCCAATTGTGAATTTGTAAATATAACATTTTATATCTCCATTTTTATAAATCGCACTTCGACTGATTTTAGAAAAAGCATTTCCGTATGTCGGTCATTCTGTGTCTCCAAAGAGGCACTTCGGCTCTATGTATATTCGGCAATTTCAGCATATTGCAATCGACTGTTGGAAAGCATATTTGCTCGTGATAGAATAACGTGCCGGGAACGGACTATTCTTTTTCTGCCGTCGGCGAACAGCCCGCTATTTCCCCGTCACGCAGGGATAGTAAA
>OJOK01000316.1_pt1 | contig 34201 bp, 20 predicted proteins | sample 1598051 | NCBI WGS metagenome assembly OJOK01 (sample SAMN01915205, study PRJEB22387) | human gut metagenome | isolation source: stool | host: Homo sapiens | place: USA
GCTGTGGTGGGTTAAGTATAGAGCGCAACCAGAAGCCATTAGCACCTGAAATCACGCTGGCCGCAACGCACCATGACAGGCAAAAACAGGTTGAGGTGAAAAGGTCAAGCCGCGTAAACCCGCATGAAATCAGGATTTTCTCTGGTTGTCCATATTATATCTCTAGCCCCGGTACCGGCAACTGCAACTTTATAGTCTTTTTTATAATTCCATATCTTCCTGAAACCTTTTCATCAACAATGTATGTAAATCTCATAATGAGCCGTACGGCAACAAGCCTGTATACAGATTGCAGCCACAATCCATACGCAGGCCTGTCTTTTTATTCTCCATGCCCCAGCAAGCACACCTTGAACGTTTTAAAAATAATCTTCCAATCCACCCAGAAGCTGCGCTCCTTCACATATTTAATGTCCAGATCCATCCACTCCTCAAAAGAGAGGTCATTGCGGTGCGGCGCGATCTGCCAATAGCAGCTCAGGCCGGGGGTTACATACAGACGCTGCTTTTCGTAGTCACCGTACTGCTCGACCTCGCGGGGAAGTGCCGGGCGAGGGCCAACGATACTCATATCACCCTTCAGGATGTTCCACAGCTGCGGCAGCTCATCAATACTGGTTTTGCGGATAAACTTGCCCACGCGGGTAATTCGCGGGTCGTCCTTGATTTTGAACACAGGACCATCCATCTCGTTCTGATCCAGCAGGTCGTCCAGTTTTGCCTCTGCATTGGGGCACATGGAGCGGAACTTGTAGAACTTGAACGGTTTGCCATCTCGTCCAATGCGCTCCTGCGAAAAAATAGGCCCGGCAGAAGGGTCATCTACCACGATAGCAATAGCTGTTGCCAGCATCACCGGCGACAGCACCACAAGCGCCAGTGCCGATAAGACCACATCCTGCATCCGGCGTCCAACCCAATATAACCGATGTTCCCGCAGGTTCTGCTTTCGGTCGATGACGACCGGCTTCTCAATTTCAACCACACTTGCTGACATTCCGCATACCTCACTTACGATTCGATGTTTTGCTCTGCCTCACCGCTCATCTCTGCCTGCCAAAATTGCTCGACTTCCGCATAAACGGAGCTTTTCGAGCATGACGACCACAAGAGCTTTTATGGACACATCTGAAATACCTTTTCTCCGGTATTTTGACCAGAGGCATTTCAGATTCAATGTGTCATTCCAACAACACTTTTGAAATCGCAATTTCTTTTTTCATCTTTCAGTTTCGCACAACTTTAATAGACTCCTGCGCACACTCTGCAAAAGTCAAACCCTTTTACTTTGAGATTTCATTCTATTTTTATCGTTTTTCTGAGCTTTTTTCTTTCAGAGCCACAACCCCTGCCTATTTTCATATTATGATTTATTCCTCGGCCAATTTTATCATAATTTTACCATTACTTCAATAGTTTTCCACTCAAACATCTACCCTTTCTATAGCCGCCGATTTATCACTCTCTTTGCCTTGTTCTATTTTTGTTCTACAAAGTTGAATCGCTATAAATGATTTTTTGAACAGCTTTTGCCTAGCAGCCACCGTCTAAGCTTGCAATAGATCCAGAATTATAAATAAGCGGCAAAAAACGTTTTTTATCTTTTACGGGCACTCCCAATATTAGAAGCCGCTATGAAACAACAAAGCCGCTTTCTGTGCCTCACAGCACAAAAAGCGGCTTTGTTACGTCCTTATTCAGACTTATAGCGCATTATTCCGGCAGGTCCTCTTCGTTCTCGAGAGAGTGCCAGACATTCTGGACGTCATCGTTATCCTCGAGAGCATCCAGCAGCTTGCCCATCAGCTTGAGCTGATCGGGGTCGGTCAGACGGGTGGTGGTCATGGGGACCATGGCCAGATCGTCGGAGAGGATCTCGTAGCCCTTCTCCTCCATTGCCTTGACGACAGCGGAGTAGTTCTCGGGGTCGGTGGTGATCTCAGCGGCATCTTCGCCTGCATCGAAGTCCTCAGCACCGGCATCCAGGGCGTCCATCATAGCCTCGTCGGCATCCTTGTCTTCCAGAGAAATGTCGATGACGCCCTTCTGGCTGAACAGGAAGCCCACGCAGCCCATAGCGCCCAGGTTGCCGCCGTTCTTATCAAAGTAGTGGCGCAGGTCAGCAGCGGTACGGTTGCGGTTGTCGGTCAGAGTCTCGACCATGACCGCAACGCCGCCGGGGCCGTAACCCTCGTAGGTGATTGCCTCGTACTCGGTCTTATCGCCGCCCTCGGCCTTCTTGATGATACGCTGGATGTTATCGTTCGGCACGCTCATACGCTTTGCCTTGGCGATCAGGTCAGCCAGCTTGCTGTTGGAAGCGGGGTTGGGGCCGCCGGTACGGACGGCAACGCTGATCTCGCGGCCGATCTTGGTAAAGACCTTTGCCTTTGCGCCGTCAGTCTTCTCCTTCTTGCGCTTGATATTGTTCCATTTGCTATGTCCAGACATGGGAAAGAGCCTCCTGTATTTTATCAGTGATCTCCGCCTGCGGGCAGACGGGCTGTGGTCGCCCGCATTGTGGCAGCACACAAAATCTAACTTTAATATTTTAACACAATCGCTTTGCGCGTTCAAGCCTTATCCGGCCTGTTTTCCCGCCGAATGCGCAAAAAAGCGCTTTCTGCCGCCGCTTACAGCAGCCGCAGGGCCTTGGGGTAGTGGTTTTTCACCCGCCCGCCGGACACCTTGCCGCCGCCCAGCGGCCAGCCGTCCACGGTCACGCAGCACCAGCCGTCCGCTGCCGTGCGGGCTTCCACCTCGCGGCCGGAGAGATACTCGGTGCAGCGGCAGTCGGCAAGGGTCAGCTGCTCGCAGTTCGTGCACAGGCTGCCAAAGGCCGTGAACAGATGATGCTCCGGCACAAAGCGTCCCTTCTGCACACTGCCTACGAACACCCCCGCCCGCAGCACATGGAGCCCCGTCTGCGGAAAGGCCACCGGCAGCAGCACACCGCCGCCGTGCACCACAGCCGGGCGCTGCGCCAGTGCAGGGAAATACTGCCGGGCAAACTCCTGCCATGCGGCAAGGCTTTGCGCCGGGGTGGCCTCCCCTGCCCCGGTATCCCGGGTGCGGCGGCTCGTGCCCTGTACTGCATCCCGGCAGGCACGGCTGTAACACAAAAAAACGGCAGCCCGCCGGGTCGCCGTCAAGTCATACGGATCGGAAAAATCACTCCTTGATGATGTATACATGCTCGTCGCTGCGCTGCATGTGATAGTTCTCGCGGGCATACTCCTCCAGATAGTCGTCGTAGCGCAGGCGCTCCAGCAGCGTGCTGTCCTGTTCGATCCTGGCCCGGTAAAACTCCCGTTCCCGCTCCAGGGCGTTGATCTGCCGCTTGATCTTCACTGCATGCAAAAGGTTCCGCCCCACCACGAACAACGTGACGACGACGATGACCGCCGTGGCGGCGATCCAGAACTTTTTGCCTACTTCGAAGCCCATCAGGGTATGTGCATGTATTTATGAGTCTGGATCGAGATATTCCATTTCGGATGCGCCTTCGCATACTCGACGATCGCGGGCATCATGCGTTCCGCAACGCTCCACTCGGGTTGCAGGTAGAGGATGCACCCGGCTCCCACCCGTGCGGCATTGCGCTCGGCCCATTCGAAATCGGCCTCGTCCCCGACGATCACCTTCAGTTCGTGCGCCTTCCCGAACGCTTCGTCCAGCGGCGGTTGCTGCCGCTTGGGCGACAGGCACACCCAGTCGAAATACCCCGAGAAGGGGTGCGTCCCCGACGTTTCGAGGAATATCTCCAGCCCCTTGGCGTGCAGTGTTTCGGTCAGCACCCCCAGCGGATAAAGCAGCGGTTCGCCGCCCGTGATGACGATCGCCTGCGCAGGACATGCCGTAGCACGGTCGATCACCGTCCGTACGTCGGTCGGGGGATAGAGCCTGGGGTTCCACGTGTATTTGGCGTCGCACCAGCGGCATCCCACGTCGCATCCGCCCAGGCGGATGAAATAGGCGGGTTTCCCGGCATGGAAGCCCTCGCCCTGGATCGTGTAGAAATCTTCGACCAGGGGCAGCTTGCGCCCGCCGTCGAGCTGTTCGATATCGGTCTTCAGAGCCATCTATTCGGTAACCACGTAAATATCCTTCAGGCTGCGTCCCAACTGGTCGTAGTCCAGGCCGTAGCCCACGATGAACTCGTTGCCGATCTCCATGGCGCGGTACTTGATCGGCAGTTGCTTGCGGTAGGAACCCGGTTTGAAAAAAAGCGTGCAGACCTCGATGCTCGCGGGATTATGCGACTTCAGCTCGCCGATCATGTGCTCGATGCTCTCGCCCGTGTCGACGATGTCCTCGACGATGATCACATGGCGGCCTTCGATGCTGTTGTTCAGCCCGATCAGGTTCTTCACGCACCCCGTCGAGCAAGTACCTTCGTACGAGGCCAGCTTCACGAACGACAGCTCGTTGTTGAACTCGATTTTCTTGATCAGGTCGCTCATGAACATGAACGAGCCGTTCAGTACGCCCACGAACAACGGCGTCTCCTTGTCGCGGTAGTCCTCGTTGATGCGGCAGGCTACGGCGGCCACGGCCTCGTCGATCTTGGCGGCGGGGATCATGATCCTGAACTTTTTGTCGTGAAGTTTGATGATATCCTCCATTTCAGTTACGGTTATTTGTGCAAAAATAACTATTTGCCTGCAAGAAACGAACGATTCCGACAAAAATAATCCGAAATAATGCGAATCCCCCAAAGGCTGTTGCCCGTTTCCGAGCCGGCAGCAGGCCGGATCGACAACACATAATTCCGGCAGGAGGCAAGAAAAAACCGTCCCATGCAGTGAGGACGGCCTTTCAATATTACACCTAATCGTACTTACGGGATATTGGGTGTATCCCAGACTTTGGTTTGCGTGCAACTGATCCGAAGCGTTTCACTGCCGCAGCGCATCCTGAATTCCCCCTCCTCGAGCCTCCAGCAGCCGTCGTGCCCGACGAAGGCCAGGTCGCTGGCCGGAACAGCGAACGTCACCGTGCGGGATTCGCCCGGTTCGAGCGCAACCTTCTCGAAATCACGCAGGCGGATTACATCCGGTGTAAGGCTGGCGACCAGGTCGCTCGAATAGAGCATCACGGCCTCCTTGCCGGCCACTTTACCGACGTTGGTCACATCGACCGTAAAGGTCAGCACATCGTCGGCACCGAACATGCGGCGGTCGACACCGAAATTGCTATATGCAAATTCCGTATAGCTCAGCCCATGCCCGAACGGCCACTGCACATCCATCACGGCGTCGTAATTGTATTCGCCCGTCATGGCTGCCATATTCTCGCAGGGCTTATAGTCGTAAGTCGCCAATGCACCGACCATGCGCGGATAAGTGAACGGCAATCGGGCGCTGAAATTTGCATCTCCCGCAAGCAGGTCGGCCAGGGCATCGCCGCCGTAATTGCCCGGCAGCAGGATGTCGACCACGGCCTGCGCAAGCGGCTCGATATCGCCTATGACGCGCGGGCGGCCTTCATTGAGGATCAGCACAAGCGGCTTCCCGGTCGCCGCAAGGGCCCGCACCAGCTCCTTCTGGTTCTGAGAAAGGTTCAGGTCATCCATGTTACCAGGCGTTTCGCAGTAGGAATTTTCGCCTATACAGGCAATAATCACATCGGCTCCGGCCGCCGCTGATACGGCCTTGTCGATCCCTGTCACGCACTCTTCCTGCCAGTTGTCATAGCGGGGCGGCGCATACTCCACACCGGGGACATAGTCCACATGGTCGAATTTATTGCGTAAAGCCTCATAAATGGTATTGTAGTCCCCGGCAAATTCGTCACAGCGGTCGCCCTGCCACGAATACGACCATCCTCCGTTGAGGCAGCGCATCGAATTGGCATTCGGCCCCGCGAGCAGTATCCGTGCAGACCGCTCCAGCGGCAACAGGCCGCCTTCGTTCTTGAGCAGTACCTCCGACTCCACGGCAGCCTGCAATGCCACGGCAGCATATTCGTCACTGGCGAATTCCGGGAAATCGCCGGTATTCCAAAACGGTTTTTCGAAAAGGCCGAGGCGGAATTTCAGGCGCAGCACACGGCTCACCGCATCGTCGATGCGCTCCATGGAGACCTGCCCCTCCTCGACAAGTTCCCTGAGATAGATACAGAAATCCCAACTCGACGGTACCATTGACATATCGATACCGGCATTGACCGCAATGCGCACGGCATCTTTACGGCTCGCAGCAATATGGTCGCGCTCGCAAAGGTTGTAAATATCATTCCAGTCCGTCACGATCAGACCATCCCAGTCGAGCTCCTCCTTGATCCATCCCGTGAGTAACTCCCGGTCGGCATGGAACGGCATACCGCCGTTGCTGGCCGAGTTGACCATCAGCGACAGCGCCCCGGCCCGAATGCACTCCATAAAAGGAGCAAAATACTTCTCCCTCAACACATTGCGAGTCACCGAAGAGGGTGTGCGATCCTTGCCCGACACGGGTACGCCATAGGCCATGAAATGCTTGATGCAGGCCGCGACATGGCGGTCGTCGACACGGTTAGGATCCTCCCCCTGAAATCCGAGCACCGACGCCACGGCCATCTGCGAATTGACGTAAGTGTCCTCGCCGTAACTCTCCCACATGCGCGGCCAGCGCGGATCGCGCCCCAGATCCATGACCGGGGCAAAGGTCCACGGTATCGCACATGCCCGGGTCTCATAAGCCGAAATTTCGGAGCATCTGCGCATGAGTCCGCGATTGAACGACGCCCCCATATTGATGCCCTGCGGAAAGAGGGTCGCCCCCTGCGTATAGGATGCGCCGTGAATCTGGTCTACCCCATAGATACAGGGAATCCCCAGTTCGTCGAGCGAACGTTGCTGGATGCAATTGATAAACCTGGCCCACACCTCACGGGGCTGCCCCACGCCGAAGGGAATATTCAGGATCGACCCAACCTTATAGCGGCCGATCACCGTATCGAGCAGCGCCTCGCTCAACACCGGGTGCTGCGGGTCGCTCTGGTCGATCACCACCCCGGCCGTCAACTGGCACATCTGCCCGATCTTCTCTTCGAGGGTCATCTTTTGGAGCAGCTCCCCGATGCGGGTTTCTATCTTTTTATCGGGCGCTATGGCCGGGGGTATCCGGGTACATGCGGCCAGTCCGCCCAGCAAGCCCAGAAACAAAATCGGAATTTTTTTCATTTCTATTTTTGATATTCGGTTTTCTGGTATATCCACTCAAGGTCTTTTCTGAACCGGCACCTGCCCCGAATCCGTACCGGCAACGCAAATACCACAGGTACAAACCCCGGAGGCCATGCTGTCCGGGTTCCGGCACGAGAGAATCAGGGGGGGGGCATCAGCGGTTCGTCGAAGCATATACCTCGGGAGTTTCGAGATAGGTATAATAATTCTCCACATCATGACACGCGTCGACGTAGAGTTCGGCAATGCTGCCGGCAGGTTTCCCTCCGGCAAACAGGGCCGCCTTCACGGTCGTCCCGGCCTCCACGACGAACGGGCCGGAGTAGATGTCCGACCCGACCGTCGGGTCGCTGCCGTCGAGCGTATAACGCACTTCGGCCGGATATTTTTCCGTATCCAGCGTAACCCGGGCCTTGCGGCCCTCCCTGACGATGCGTGCCGTGATCTCGACATCGTTGCTAAGCGTGAAGGCATTGACCCCACGGGCAAGCAAGCGGGGGATCTGGCTATTGACACGACGGCGGAAGTCCGCCCACAGACGGCGCTCCCGGGGTGTCCATCCCAATTCGGCAATGGCGAGCAGGCGCGGAAAAATCATGTATTCCAAATGCTCGGGAGTACCTATGAACTCGGCCCATGTGCATCCCTGCACCCCGATAATATGCGATGCAGCATTCGGGCGGATGTGCTCGACCGAATCCGGGGCCACATATTCGCCTTTAACAAGCGACTCGTTGGCCGCAGCCCTTTCGGGCGTATCGGGGACAGGTTCGAAGCTGTACATTTTCTTGATGGGTGAGAATCCGCTCATCGCCCGCGGCTGCGTGTGCGGATTAGCCTGGTACCAGTCGAAATAGATGATTTCGCCCGGAGACATGACCGCGTCGTACCCGCGGTTGGCGGCTTCGATAGCCCCCCTCTGTCCGCGGTACGAAATCGCAACGGACGTAGGCCGCAGATTGTTCCGCAGTATCTCGTCCCACCCGACCATCATCCGGCCGTGTTCGGCAAGGAATTTTTCGGCATGTTCGATCAGGTAACACTGCACTTCGTCCAGACCACCCAGCTCCTTGGCGAGCAACTGGCATTTGGGGCAGGTTTTCCAGGCGGCCTTGCGGGCTTCGTCGCCGCCGATGTGTATCCGCCGGGAAGGAAAAAGCTCCATAACCTCGGTCAGCACACCGTCCATGAATTCGAAAGTTGCGGGATTGCCTACGCAGAATTCGCCGCTCGTATAGGGCTTTCCGCTGCAACACAATTCCGGATAGCCGATAAAAACCTCGTCGGAGTGCGCCGGGAATTCAATCTCGGGAATCACCTCGATATAACGGGCCGCAGCATAAGCCACGATCTGCCGGATGTCATCCTTCGTATAATAACCGCCATAGGCCCCGGGCGTCCCCTCCGGAACGTAGCGTCTGTCGCCGAATTCCCACCACTTGAGCCAGTCGGCCTCCGTCCGGAAAGCTCCGAGCCGGGTCAGCAAAGGGTACCTGTCGATCTGAATGCGCCAGCCACCGTTGTCGGTCAGGTGCAGGTGGAAGACATTAAGCTTGTAACGTGCCATTTCATCGAGTATCTTGAAAACCTCTTCTTTGGCAAAGAAATGGCGCGAAACGTCGAGATGGATACCCCGGTAGCCGAAACGCGGATTATCGGTAATCTTCACACACGGGATACCTTTTGCCGTGAGCAGCTGCAGCAGCGTCTGCCGGGCATAGAACAGCCCGGCGGAGTCGGCCGCGGTGATCCGGATGCCGTCGCTGCGGACTTCGAGCCCATACCCCTCGCGTGAAAGGTTCGGCGAAGAGGCATCGAGTTCACAGACGACCCTGCCGTCGGCGACACCCCGGGCGAAAGACACGCTGTCGGTCTGGAAATAGCCGCCGGTAAAGGTCATCTCCGCGGGCAGGGGAACAAGGTCTGCACCCGGCTGCGGATCGTGGCATGCCACCGCAAAAAGCAGGCTCGCGGCAACGGAAATCTCTGAAATGATTCTCATATACGGAATAGAAATTAATACTCCTTGCCGGGGAGCCCGGACAACCGGGCTCCGCCGGAAAGGGCAGGAATGAATAAAATGGATTGAATGTACTATTTGAACGATATCCAGGTGTGTTCCCAAGGCTCGCTCGAAGCATCTTTCAGGACGATCTCCTTGCCGAAGGAGGTGATCTTGCGCGAATTATAGATCAGGTTGTCGAAATCTATACTCGTATAGGTATTGTTGACATTTACCTGCGAGGGCTGGCACCCGAGCCCGTCGAGGATCGTCACATTGCGGAAGACCACATTCTTCATCTCGCAGGACTCGCCTTTGTTGACCTGGCTGGTATAGATCGGGGTGCCCGAAGAATGGATATTGTCCACCACGCAGTCTTCGAAGAGCACGTTGTCGATCAGCGCCGGCCCTCCGGCCTCCGAAAAATCGCCCAGTTCCTGCATAATGGCGAGCGCCTGTCCGCGGGCAGCCTCCAGCACGGTACAGTTGCGGATCTCGATATTGCGGATATCGCCCGATGCCCACCATACGTTGCCGCACTCGGGGCCCACGACGATGCCGCGGGCATAGTCGCCCCAGATGATGCAGTTGGTGATCCTGATGTCGTGGACATTGCCATAGGGATCGGCATTGGAACGCACCTTGAGCGTGATGCAATCGTCGTAAGCACGCAACATGCAATCGTTGATCGTGGCCCCGGTGACCGTACACAGATCGATACCGTCGCCGTTGAGATCCCAGTGGATCATATTGATGTTTTCAATGGCCACGTTATCGGTATTCATGACGCGCAGGCACCAGCTCGGGGCATCGATCATCGTAACGCCTTCGATCCGGAAGTCCGTATAGCCGCCCTCGTGTTTGTTCCCCTGCACGTCGATCATCACATCGGCGTTGGAAAACTCCTCGCCCCAATGGCGCATCTTCTCGCCGGAGATGACGCCCCGGCCTGCAATCGTCACGCCGTTGCCCCTGACCTGTATGTTCTGCGGATAGAGCACCGCCCCTTCGTCGACATAGAGCGTTTGCCCCTCGGTCAGGACGATAATGCCTTCCGTATGCTCACCGGGGCCATAGTAGCTCACATTGCCGCCCGACACCGCAGGCTTCCGTGTATCGGGACGGCTCGGCATGAGGAACAGGTTGTGGTAGCGGTCGCCGTCGAACTCGACCGACACCTTGCGTTTCTCATACGCCGGAAGCGTGAATTCGACCGTATTGCTGCTGGCGCTCTCCTTGGTCGTAATCCCGTACGCCGACGGACGTACGGCCACACGCGAAAATCCGCTGCGTTTTTCGACCTTCACACGCACGGCATCCGCAAAATCGTGGGTAAAGAGCGCATAACACATCGTATCGCGCAGTTTCTTGGAGTTGTCCCAGTCGTTCCATATTTCCTCGTGATGGTTCGGGGAATCGGAACAAAGGGCATTGCGCACCTCGACGGTCTGCCAGCGGCGATCCTTGAGCACGTATACGTTGTAATAGGGATTCGCGTCCCTGAACTTGTCGTCGCCCGGCAGCACCGGGAAGAATTCGCCCTTCGTCAATTCACCGCCCTGTTCACCGTAGGCCGCAACGCGGTAAGCCACATCGTACGTGAACTCCTCTTCCAGTTTCGAGAAGTCTATCTCCAGGTCGATCGTCTGCCCTGCAGCGACACCCTCCCGCAGCATCATGTAACCATCTGCTTCCGAATTGGGGAACCTGACCTTGAACCCCAATTTCCAGGCCGCTGTCTGCCGGGCCATCGGGAAGATGTTGAACTCCGCCCCCGCGCGGCCTACCTCGACCTGTTTTTCCAGCGCCTCACCGAAAGGTTCGGTCTTTCCCGAAGCGATGTAAAGCGCATCGGTCATACGCGGAAGGGTGAGTACGACGGATCGCAGCGTATCGGGGGCATTTACCAGTACCACCTTCACGGACGAGGTAAGCGGTTTGAGCGTAAAACCCTTGCTTATCTGCTGCCGCGTCGCGCATTGCATCCAGATCGCAGGGATTTCGGCGTCGATATCCTCCACACGCAGGATATACTCGGTCGAGTGCGCCCCGGTGGAGGTGTTCGTAAACGAGAGGTTGTCCTGCGAGGCGAATGCGAGCGCCGTCGCCCGGTTGCCGGATGTTTCGATCCCCCGCAGGGCAGCCTGGCTGGGAGCCATTTCCACCTCCGTACAGCGGTTGTCGTCGAAGCAGAAGATAGCCTGCGGCCAGGAGGCGATCCCGTCAGGAGTATACCCGTCCTGAGTGTTGTAATCGGGATTGAAGGCAAACGTATCGTCCTCGGCGCAGGATGCCGAACAGAAGATCGCCGCAAACGCGAATGTCGCCCAAATCTTGTTTTTCATCGTATCGTATTTTTATCGGTTTGACTATTTCCAACCGTCGTTTTGGACGAGGTTGTGATTTTTGAAAAGCTCGGCATCCGCAATCGGATAGAAATTCATCCTGTCGTCCCAGCCGCGCTGCTGGATCACCGACCGCACATAGCTGAACGAGCCATCGTTCTGCGGGGTAATCGTAAGCCCATAAACCTTCGTCGTTTCGGCACCGATCTTCCAGCGACGGATGTCCCAGAAACGATGCCCCTCGAAAGCCAGTTCCACACGACGCTCGTTGCGCAGACGCTTCACGAAGGCCGCATAATCCGTTTCCGTAATCCCCGGCATATTGTACCGGGCACGGACTGCGTTGAGCGCCTCGCGTGGTGAGAGCGTATACTCCACCTCCCCCTTCATGCCCGTAAAATCGGGGTTCTGCGTAGCGGCAGCCAATGCCTCGGCATAGTTCAGCAACACCTCGGCATAACGGAAGAAGGGAAAGATGTGCTGATAACTCATCTCGCTGCCCGTCACGAAACTCGTCGCCTCGACAATGTGTTTGCGCAGGTAGTACGAAGTCGGTGTAGCACCGTCGAGCGGCCGGCCATTACGGCCGCCGACATACGACTGGACGGGCTGTCCCTTGAACGTCGCCCCGTTGTATATCAGCGTCCTGGCAAAGCGCGGATCGCGTGCCGACGCAATGAACATCCGCGACCGCATCGACTCGTCGTTCCAGTCGAACGGTTCGCCCGTCGCCATATCGAATGCCTCGGCGAGGTTCTGCGACGGGCAGACGCCCGAATTCCCGCCTTCGAAGCCTACCGGGAAATTGGCCGCCTCGAAATCGCTGCTCACCGGGCACCACTTGCCGAAGATCAGTCCCTGCGCATCGGCATTGTTCGTGGTTTCCTCGCTGACAAGCTTGTAAATACCGGCATCTATGAGCTCCTTGGCCGCGGCCGCGGCTTCCAGGTAACGGCCTGCATCACCGCCGGGGTTGTTGAGCGGACTGGCGGCATATAGCAGCATACGCGCCTTGAGCGCCATCGCCATGCCCTTTGTCACACGGGCGACTTCACCCTTTTCCGTCCCCAGATAGGTCTTGGGCAACGACGGGATTACGGCATCGCATTCCGAGACGATCCATCCGGCGGCATCGTCGTACGAGACCGGAACGAGCGTATTGACCTCCTGCATCGTGAACGAACGGTCACCGATCACGATCCGGTTATAGCGCCGGAGCAATTCGAAATGGAAATAGGCACGCAGGGCCCTCACTTCGAACGGATAGTTCTTGAGCTCCGCCAGATTCGTCTTGTAATTGTCCTGATACTGTGCCTCGGGAAAATCATCCGGGCAGTTGTCGAGGAAATAGTTGGCCGCGGCAATAGCCGAATAGAGCGAAGCCCAGCGGTCGTCGATCAGATTCGTACCGTTCCAGCTCCCGTCGTAAAAGCGTTTGATACCGCCCGTAGACCAGGCGTATACCGCATCGTCGGTCGCAGCGTCGATCATCGTACCTTCGACATCCAGCAACCCTTCCTGCACATACGAGTAGACGTTCGTCGCACTCTGCTTCACGCGGTCGAAGGTCGAGAATTGATATTTCGTCGTCTGGTACACCGACTCGTCGAGTTCCAGGAAATCGCTGCACGCAGCCATCAGGAGCGTGCATCCGGCTAATAGGATCAGGTATTTTTTCATCGTTGTGGCGTATTTAGAATATGACATTCAGGCCGATCTGGTAGCTGCGTGACGAGGGATACCCCGTGCTGACGTATTCCGGATCGAGAATACCGACATGGTCGGCCGAGAAAAGGTTCAGGCCGCGGAAATAGAAGCTGCATTCGCGCATACGCAGTTTGCGGGCAATCTTCGACGGCAATTTGTAGTAAGCCTGCAATGTACGCAATTTCAGGAAATTGCCGTTTTCCGTCCATAGTGAACTTTGCGTGTAGTTATTCCCGTTTGCCAATGTGGTCAGGCGCGGATAGCGGCCTTCGGTATTGAAGCGTGACCAGCGGTGCTCCATATAGTACTCCGAAACGTTGCGGTCGTTGCCGTACAGCGGCTGGTAGATGCTCGACAGCGTCGTCTCCAGCGTCGAATGGGCGACACCCTGGAAATAGGCGCTGACACCGAAGCCCCTGTATTTCAGCTCGACGCTGAAGCCGTAATAAATCTCGGGCACCGCGGCATAGAGCTGGTAGGTGCGGTCGTAGTCGTCGATCCTGCCATCGCGGTTCAGGTCGCGGTATTTCACGTCGCCCGGGCGTACCGTATTCTGGTACGAGGAGACAGGAAGCCCCTCCCGGAGCGAACCGTCGGCATTGAAATCGCCGTCCTGGTACATCCCATCGGCCACCAATCCGTAGAACGTCCCTACCGGCTGCCCTGTAATACGCATATAGTCAAAAGGTTTGTATTCCTCTTCCTTGTTGAGTATCTTATTGCGGGCATAGGCGATATTCCCCCGCACGGCATATCCGAAGTCGCCTGTGCGGCGGCGCCATCCCACAGCCAATTCCCCGCCATAGTTGCGCACCTTACCGGTAAAGACGTCGGGCACGCCGACTCCCAGCACGCTGGAAACGGTACCCGCGGCCGACGTCCGGATGTTATGACGCATGTTGCGGAAGAAATCCACCTCGACGCTCAGGCTTCCCAGCAGGCTGAGTTCCAACCCGACATTGGTTTTATAGTCGCGTTCGGGTTCGATCCCCGCAGACGGCAACGCCCCTTGCGCGAGGCTGTTCGACGAAGTGATCCCGGCAAAAATATAACTGTTGCCCGGGCCGTTGAACTGCTTGTCCATGTCATACGACAATCGCGCGTCCATACCCACAATGCCGAACGACGCGCGCAGTTTCAGCAGGTCGACGACACGGCTGTCACGCAGGAACGCCTCGTTCGAGATGATCCATGCGCCCGACACGGCAGGATAGAAGCGGTACTTGTCCCCGTAGGGCATACGGCTGCTCCCGCCGTAAGTAGCGACGGCATTGACCACGTAGCGGTCGTCGTAATTGTAGCCGGCGCTGGCAATATAGTCACGGTACATGTACGTATTGTTGGCTCCGCGGTAACGGGATTTGTTCTCGCTGAAAATCAGGCGCCCCGTCACCGTATGTTTTCCGAAAGAACGGTCGTAGAGCACCTTGGCCCACACCGACGCCCGCATGACCGAATAGGAAAGGAAGCTGTCGAATGCCAGTTCGGTATCGTTCCCCTGCGGAACGAATGCCAGGGAAGCGGCATTGCCGTCCGCATCGAAGACCGTCGAGGTATTCGAATAGGCGTATTTGCGTGAGTGCGCATCGGTAATCTCCGCGGAATTGTCATAGGCGACACGCACCTGTACCGAAAGTCCCGGGGTTAGTGCCGACAAGTCCTGATCGATCGTCAGGTCGGCGAACAGCGTACGTTGCAGCAGCGTGTTGTACCCGCCCGCGGTCTTGTCGGCCAGGGGATTGGCGAACAGCTGGCTGCGGGCCCAGCCCCCGCCGGGAACCCGGATCGGGAACGCTGCCGACGGCGTGTCGTACATATCGTCGAGCGCGACGCCCGCATTTGGCAGTTGGTATTGCATCAGCCGCCCCATCAGGTTCATCCGTGCAGTCGTGGTTTTCGTGATCGCGGCCTCGAGATTCGAACGCAGCTTGAGGGAGTACATCTCGACCTGGGTCGAATAGCCGTCGTTCAGGTCGGTATTATCCAGGAACCCGCGGTTGGAGTTGTAGTTGGCCAGCACGAAATAGCGCATACTGCCGCCGCTCCCGTCGAACGAGAGATTCAGGTCGTGGTTGAAACCCGCATTGCGGAGCACGGCCTTCCGCCAGTCGACATTGGGCAGTACATCGGTGCGCTCCCCCCGCACCATCGAACGGATGTCGCGCTGCGTATAGCGGGGTGCGAGCCCGTCGTTTTCCAACGCCTCGTTGACAGCCGTCGCATAGGTCGCGGCATCGGCCATATCGGGAATCCGGAACGGGGTCTGCACACTGAAATTGTAGTCGATACGGGTACGCAGGCCGTGGTCGCCGCCGCGCCGGGTCGTAATGGCGACGATACCGTCGGCGCCCCGGTTACCGTAGAGTGCCAGCGATGCGGCGTCCTTCAGCACGGTGATGTGCTCCACTTCCTCCCGATCCAGGCAGGCCGCATCGCGTTCGATGCCGTCGACCAGTACGACCACACTGTTCCCGCCGAACGAACCGACGCCGCGCACATTCAGGTCGGGCGCCGAGTCCCACGGCAGGTTCTCGCCCTGGCGCACGCCAAGTCCCGGAATCAGGCCGTAAAGGTTGCTCATCAGGTCGGTACGGCCGCCCGCTTCGATCTCACGTGCCGTAGCGCCGGCGAGCGATGCCGACGCGGAGCCTTTGCGGATGCGCTCGTCATAGCCCACGTCGAACAGCACGTCATCGTCCGTCAGACGGATATGCATCTCGCCACCGCTGACGGCTACCGTGCGGCTCATGCGGTTCAGAAGGGTAAGCGTCATGCGGTCACCCTCCCCGGCATCGACCTCGGCCATGCCGTCGGCGCCCGTAACCGCCACGGGGGTTCGCCCGCGGCCGAGCGTCACGGCAACCTCGCCCAGCGGCTTGTCCCATGCATCGGTCACATACACCTTGACGCGCTGCGCCTGTGCCAGCGGGCAAACGGCAGTCAGGAACAGCAGTATGATTGATATCTTTTTCATTGTATGCTCTCTGTTTGTTTAACCATGTATGTCTACCATCCGGCATTCTGAGTCAGGCCGTACCCCTTGTTGACTTCGTTCGAAGGAAAGGCACTCAGATACCACTTCGGATCAAAGCTGTTCTTCCAGGCGCGGTCGGTTTCGGGAACCGGCTCAGAGAAATTGAACCGGAAATTCGAGGAATCCGTTCCGTCCAGGATCGTCACCCTGATCCCGTAAAGCGTCTGCCGGAAAATATCGGCACGTTTCCAGCGCACGATGTCGAACCAACGAATCTCCTCGAAGGCGAATTCCCGGGCCCGCTCGTCGAGTATCTCCTCGCGCAGCTCGGCATCCCCGGCAAGCGCACATTCGGGATAGGACGGCAGCACCTTGTCGCGGTGCAGGCGGTGCAGCAATTCGTCGGTCATGGAGGGCAGCCCCACGCGGTTGCGGGTTTTGTCGAGCCACTTGCAGGCCTCGTCCTTGCGCCCCGTCTCGTTCAGTGCCTCGGCATAGGCCAGGTAAACCTCGGCCAGGCGCATATAGGAATAGTTCATCGGTTTGTCGTAGAACGTCGCACGGTTATAGTCCCAGAGGTATTTACGGTTGCAGAAACCCGTTGCGGCCCGATCCTTGGCATAGTTCACCAAATCCTCGCTGCCACCGCCTTCCCACATCTGGGCCACACGGTCGCGGAACGGGCCGCCGGGCACCATCACCGACTGGTAGAGGCGCGGATCCCGGTTCGAGAAAGGATTGTCCGTCACCGTTCCGGCCGAATTGTGCGTCCGGATCCATTCGGCATAAGGCGCCGGTTCCCCGTTCGAGAAAGGGAATTTATCGACATAGTTAAGCGTCACGCAGCCACCGCCGTACCCCTGGGCGTTCGCGCCGTTGAAATCGGTCGAAATGCCGAAGTAATAGGCATGGTAAGTATCGCCGTAGGTACGCTTCGACCGCCCGGTGGCAATCAGTATTTCGCCGTTGTAACGGTCTGCATAGCATGCACCGAATGCCTTTCCGTAACCTTCGGCCGTCTTTTCGGTCGCCTCGACGAGTTTATAGGGATTGCCGTTGTTGGCATTCTCCGTGATGAACTCTTCGCAAGCCGTAACCACGCGGTTCCAGCGCTGGGCATCGTAATTGCCGTACCATGCCACTTTACGGACACTCTCCTCGGCGATCTTGCCGATATTGCCCAGTACCGGTTGTTGCGGCTCGGCATAAGGCTGGTTCGCATTGAACAAGGGGCTGGCCGCATAGAGCAGCACACGAATCTTGAGCGCCAGCGCCGAAGCTTTCGTAAAACGCCCGTCATCGGCCGGGTCGACCGTCCATGGGAGCTCCCGGGCAGCCTGTTCGCACAGCGCGACGATGTATTCGACCGTCTCTTCGAAAGTCCGGCGCGAATAGTCTATATCGGCCTCCTTACCCGCCTCGACGGCTGTCTTGAGCAGGGGAACCCCACCGAAGTGGCGCAGCAATTCGTGGTACTGGCACGCAATGACCATTCGGGCCTCGCCCTTGCGCCGAATCTTTTCCGCCTCGCTCATATCGGGCACACGGTCAACATTCTCGATGTAGAGGAACGCCTTGCGGATACCCGTCCACGTCACGTCCTGCTCGGGGTTAAACCCCATCTTCGTACCACTCGACTCATTCTCGGTCTCGGCGTCGTATGCGCCCCCGTAATACATGCTGTAAACGCCGCCCCACGAACAATGCGTGCTGATGATATCGGTCAGGGCATCGAGGTTGTCCCATGCCAGTTTGTTACCGGCATTCTGGTGTTCGTACGACCCGCCGTTAACGCTGGGATTGTGCATCGTGAGCCCGCAGCGCAACGTGGCATAGGCCGAATTGAGGGCCCGGTCGGCATAGAGCTTCGACGAGAAGATCGTGTCGACGGTCACATCGCCGCCGGGCGCTTTCTCCAGGAACCCGTCCCCGAATTTCAGGTCGCTGCAATTGGTCAGTCCCGACACGAAACCGCCCAAGATCAGAATGGATATTATCGTCTTTTTCATAGTGGAGTGTCGATTAGAATGTGATGTTAACACCGAAGTTGAAAATGCGCACGTTCGGGTAGGAATCGATATTCGAACCGCTCGTCGCCCCCTCGGGGTCGATATCGATGTCGTTGAGATCCGAGAAAAGCGTCAACAGGTTGTACCCGCTGAAATAAACCTTCAGCGACTTGACGCCGACCTTCCGGAATGCCGGAATATCCCTGAACGTATAACCTATTTCGGCAACCTTCAGCCGCAGGTACGAGCCGTCCATCAGCCACAGGTCGGAATCCTCCAGGTAGTGCGACTTGTTGAGGAAGGTCAGCCGTGGAAAACGCGCATCGGGGTTCTCGGGCGTCCAACGCCCGTCGGCCAGGAATTTGAGCAGCGCACGGCCGTTTGTACTGCCGAAAGCATTACGGTATTCGCCGCTGAGCATACGCGAGGCATGCAGGCCGGCCGTCCACTGCATCGAAATTTCGAAATTCTTGTACCGGAATCCGCCCAGCAGGCCGAGCACATAGTCCGGACGCTGGCTGTAACCGAAGTAGGTCTTGTCGTTGCCGTCGATCTTGCCGTCCCCGTTGAGGTCTTTAAAGAGCGCGTCGCCTGGACGGGGTGATCCCAGCGACATGACGGGTAGCAGCGGCTTCCCCTCCCCGTCGCTTTTCAGGGCTCCGTCGGCATCGAAGTCGTCGGCTCGCAGGAAACGATCGAACCTGTACCCGTAGTTCAGTCCCGTGCTGCGTCCGGTCTGAGCCATCCACGGATAGTTGGGCATGACTTCGTCCATAAAAATAATCTTGTTCTTCGAGTAGGAGACGTTGCCCTGTACCCACCAGTCGATCTTCTCGGTACGCGAATTCCAGCCCAGTGAGATTTCATAGCCCCGGTTATCGACCTCGCCCAGATTGATCAGCGGCAGCTCGATGGCGACGATCGACGGCAGCGTATTGCGGGTCGAAAGAATGTCGTAGCGGTGTTCGAAAAAGTAGTCGGCCGTCAGGCTGAGGCGCGCACCGAACATTTTGAGGTCGATGCCATAGTTCTGCTTGCGTACTTTTTCCCACGTCACCTCGGAGTTGCCGACCGTATTTTCGACCGCATCGGGCAGCATCGTCATACTTCCGCCCATACCGAACTGGTAGCTGCCGTAGCCGTTCTGCCATACGGCATGGTTGCCCGTCCACGAGCCGTCGAGGTAGAGGAAACGGGCACCGCTGTACTTGTCGTTCCCGACCAGTCCGAACGAGGCCCTCAACTTCAGGAAGTCGACGGTTTGCTGGTTCTTCATGAAATTCTCCTCGGAGACGATCCAGCCCACAGAACCTGCCGGGAAGAACCCGTAGCGCTTCTTCGGGGCGAAATTCTCGGAGCCGTTGTAACCGGCGTTGAAATCGACCAGATAGCGGTTCTTGTAAGCATAGGTCAAACGCCCCACATAACCCACATAGGCGGTCGGGATGTCGGTATACTGACCCGGGTAGTAGGTCTTCGACTGGTTGTAAAGCAGCAGTGCCGACACCGCGTGGTCACCGAACGTACGCTGGTAGCCGAGGCTCGCCTCTATATACCAGTTGCGTGATTTGCCCGACCCGTCCTCACCATAGGTCATCGGCTCGCGCATACCCGTCACGCCGTCGGTCTGGTAGACGATCGTATTGTCGAACCTCGGGTCTGAGACATCCATTCCGGGTTGGGTGATCGTCCCCAGATAAATCGGCGTATAGGAACTGTTCGTACCGGTCGGGGCGCGTTTGGTCGCCAGGTAGTAAGAGGTATTGTATGCTCCTTTCACATTGAGGGTCAATCCCTTGGTAATCACATCGAGGTTCTGGGAAAGCGCAAGGTCGAGGTTCAGTTCATTCTGGGTCGTTTTGCGGTAACCCCAGTTGTAGTAGCAGTCCAGCCCGCTCGTGAGTTCCGTAAGCGGGATGTAGTTGTTCTTGTAATTGTAGATGTACTTCCCGTCGACGAAACCCGGACTTGCGAACGGCGTACACCACATGATATTCTGCCAGAGCGAATAGGTCAGCGGTTCGCGTTTGTCGCTCACGCGCCCGCCGATATTGACTTTCAACTGAGTCGTATTCGTAATGTCTACGTCGATGTTCGAGCGGTAGTTAAAGCGCTGATAATTGTAATTCGGGTCATAACTCTCGTCGAAACGCTTCATCATGCCGTCCTGATCCAGGTAACCCAACGACACGAAATAGCGGATGCGGTCGCCGCCGCCCGACAGGGTCGCATTATGTTGTGTCTGCCAGGCGACGTTCTTGAAGATGTATTTGCTCCAGTCCACATCCGGGAACATGATCGGATCGGCCTTCGTGCGGAACATTTCCGTTACGAACGGCGAAAAGGTGAGCTGGTCATCCTTAATGCCGGGATTGTCGGAGCGCTGGGCCTCGGAATAGAGCGTAGCGTAAGTATAACTGTCGACACCGGTCAGGTGTCGCAGCGACTGAGTCAGTCCGAAGGTCGAGTTCCATGAAATCTGTGGCTTGCCCTTCGTACCGCGCCGCGTCGTGACCAGAATGACACCATTGGCGCCGCGAACCCCGAATACGGCCGTCGACGATGCATCCTTGAGGACGGTCACACTCTCGATCTCGTGCGAGTCCATCTGGAAAAACGAACGCTCGACACCGTCCACCAGGATAAGCGGCTTCGACGCCTCGTTCGAAAGCGATCCCGTACCGCGGACATAAATATCGGGGTCTTCGGCACCGGGCTGTCCGGAAATCTGTACCGACGAAATGCCTGTCACGGCCCCCGCAAGGGCAGTGCCGGCACTGCCGCTCGGTGACTTGAGCAGGTCTTTGGTATTGATCGAGGCGATGGCGCCCGTCACCGACACCTTTTTCTGTTGCCCGTAGGCGATGACCTGCACCTCCTCCAGCGCCTGCGCCTCTTCCTTCAGGCGGATTTCATTGTCCGCCGCAGCCACGAGCACCGACTCCCGGGGCTGGTAGCCAATATAGGAAACCGACACGAGCGGTTGATAGCGGACGGGAATCGTGATCCGGAATTCACCCTCGGAGTTGGTCGTCATACCGATTTGCGGGGCGTCCTTGACAACAATGGCGACACCGGCGAGCGGTACGGAACTTCTTTCGTCGACCACACGGCCCTTATACGTTACCGACCGGCTGCCGCCCTGGATGGCCTGCAAGCCCGCCGCATCCGGCTCTCCCGCGCCGGCGGCAAGTGCAAACGCCGGGAACATCAGGCAGACGGCGATCAGATATATGGTTTGCTTCATGATTTGCGAGTTGTTACTGTTTGACATCTATGGCGATTGCATATTGCGCGGCCTGGTCGGCCTTTCCCACGACGACGTTTCCGCCCACCTTGAGCGTCGGCGTGAAACCGTCATCCAAGTAGTTACTTCCGGCCACGTAGAACACGTCTTTCCAGCCCATCTTGTAGAGCAGCCACGCAGCCTGGCAGGTTCCCGTCCCCTCGGACACGGCGGCGACACCGAGTTTGTTGTCATAGGTCAGCCCGATGTACGAACGGCTGCGCGTGCCGTTCCAGGCTTCGCCCAGGGCCGTTTCCCATCCGGTATCGTTCCAATACATCTCCAGGCGGGTCAGCAGATGCCCCTCGCGTACCAACCACGGGTGTCCCGACGCCGCGGAGACCACATCCCACGGAGTCCCCGAGGCAAGATACCCGTCGCGTCCCGCCTCATCGACCCATTGGGTCATCCTGACCAGTTCGCCGTCGCGGATACCCGCATTCCAAAATTCAACGTGCCCGTCCTCGTAGAAACCGACCGTCCCGCGCCAGTCGCCCTCGGAATTGCGGTCGGAGAGCACTTTCCCATTGTAGTAAATCATCGTGCTCTCCTTGGTCATCATCCCGGTGAGTGCGACCAGCGAGGCCACGTCGTCCATGACCACCGAGCGGGCATCGTTGCTGACCATATAGGCTTTCGCCTTGTCAATGTCGATCGTGGCGAAGGCGAATTCGATTCCCTCGATCGTTTCGGTCGGGCGGTTTGCGGCCCAGTTGCCGATAAAGGCAAGGTAAACGTCCAGGTCACCGGCACCGGGATCCCAGCTCCATGGGGTTTCGGATGTTGCCGCACCGCGTACGGGTACGCTGTTGACCGTAGTTGCCTTATAGACATTGAGGAACGGATAGAGCTGCTGGTCGACATAATTGCCCGTGACCTCGCTAAACCCGTAGACGATCGGTTTGTCCATCACTTTCGAATAGTCTATCCTGACGTTGTAGATGCGCTCTTTGCCATCCATCTCGACTTTCAGTTGCCGGGTAAGCGACTCCGTGAAATCGAACGTCGTAGACGAGGCGATCGAAGCTCCCTCCATCAGGGCACCTTCGGCAAAATCGAGTTCGATTTCACCCCGGTTCATACTCCGCTCATAAGTGATCGTAAGCGTCTTGCCCGATACGGAAACGCAGCCCCCGATTCCCGAAGCAGTCACCTTCGTAGCATCGGTGATCGGAAATGCCTTCGACGAAATCGTGAACCACACCTTGACGATCCGGTTATCGGGTGCCCGGAAGTTCAGCACCGGATAGGTATCCAGGTCGGCGGCGGTAACGTCCGTCGGGAAAATGACCGAATAGCCCTCGTTGAGCTCGACGTCGATCCGGGCATGTGAGAAATCCTCGGCCATATCGAATCTCAGGGCCAGGTTTTTATCGTCTATCCGCTCCGCCGTGACTGTCTCGCCGTCGACGGTCACGCGGATTGACTTATAGGGCAGACCGCCGGACGAGACCGTCCGATCGTCGGAACAGGAGCAGAAGGACAGCGCCGCTGCGACGAATACGGCACTCATGTAATTCTTGTAGAAATCTGCTTTCATAGATTAGGGTTTAGTTGGTTTATTCGGAAAAAAGGGAAAGGGATCGGACACTACGGTTCATCCGGGATGGCTGCATCATGTCATGGCATTGTTTTTTAGGTTAGTTTTCGGTTCCGACAGCCCCGTCCGAAGGGCTTTTGCCGGATACGAAAATACTCTGCCCGGACGGCTTCGAGGTTGAAATTTTACCGTAAAACGGCTCTGACGCAAATCGGCCGGCTGCAACAGCCGACCGACACAACGCAGGCAATACAATGCATAACAACACATTACACAAACACCTCCGGAAAATATCCGGGTTATACGATTTTTTCACCCTTGCCATCGAGTTGTTCGATGAATTCCTTGGGACTGACGCCGAACTTTTTCCGGAAACAGGTGCTGAAATACTTCGGGTCGTTGAACCCTACGGCATAAGCCAGATCGGCGATCCGCATGTGGCGCTGCTGTTCCAGCAACCGGTAAGCCGCGCGCAACCGTATGTCGACCATAAACGCGGTCGGAGTAAGCCCTGTCAGCGATTTGAGTTTCTCGGTGAGGACGGTACGCGACGTGTTCATCTCCCGCGTGAAATCGGCCTGCGAAAATTCGCCGTCGTCGATATGCGCATTGACGCACGCCATAGCCCGGCGCATGAAATCTTCGTCCATCGAGGTATATTCCAACGCTTCGATCTCAAAGACAAGCTGGTTGCGGAAATGCGAACCTTTGCGCTCCTGCTTTCTGAGCTGGTTCACGATCTGTGCATGGAGCAGCTTGAAGTTGAACGGCTTGGTAACATAACCGTCAGCCCCCGAGTCATACCCTTCGATACGGCTGTCGTCCGTGTTTTTGGCCGTCAGAAGGATGACAGGGATATGGCAATATTCGAACGTCCCCTTGATCTTGGCGCACAACTCGATCCCGTCCATCCCGGGCATCATGATGTCGGAAACGACCAGATCGACCGGTTTTTCGGCCAAAAGTTGCAGTGCCTCTTCGCCTCCGGATGCCATTTCGATGTGGAAATAAGCCGCCAGCAAGTTGGACACCAGCACCCGCAGTTCCTCGTTGTCATCCACGATCAGAATCGTATACATCCGCCCGTCTCCGGCAACCGCCTCGTCCGGCCGCATGGACGGCAACTCCGCCGATCCCGGCATCAAATCCGCCGAATCGGGCCCTGGCACCGATTCGTCGACCTCTTCCCCGGAGTAGGCGTCCCGGCCTATGGGCAATACGACCCGGAAACAATTTCCCTCCCGTTCGCTGCTCGAAACCCGGATATGCCCCTTGTGGATATCGGTCAGATCCTTCACCAGCGACAACCCGATACCCGTACCGATGGTATGGAACTTACGGTAATTACCGTCGTAGAAGCGCTTGAAAAGCCCGTCGATAGTCTGCTGGCTCATGCATTCACCGCTATTGGCGATCATTATACCGACAAAACCGGGGCTTTCCATCCCCACACGGATTTTTATTTCCCCTTCGTCGGGTGTGTATTTGGCAGCGTTGGAAAGCAGGTTGTAGACGATCTTATCGAGTTTGTCGGAATCGAACCAGCCTTCGATACGGTCGGCAGAACTCTGGAAGTAGACCCGAAGGCGCTTTTTCGATACCAGCGGGGCGAATGCCTCGACACATTTGCGAACGAATGCCGCCACATCGCCTTGCGAAACCCGGATCTTCAGGTTACCACTCTCGACCTTGCGGAATTCGAGTATCTGCTGGATGAGGCGCATCAGACGCGTCGCGTTGACCGAGATTACGTTGTAGAGCGCCTCCCGGTCTGTGGAGGGGCTGCGCAGGCTGTCAAGCGAGGTAATGATGATCGTCAGGGGCGTCATCAGCTCGTGGGTGACATTGGTAAAGAACTGCAATTTCGCGTGGTTCAGCTCCTCGGTTTTCCGGCGTTCGAATTTCGAAATGCGGATTTCATGCTGCATACGCAGTCGGTAGCGCAGGAAGCGGATCGCGCCGTAGGCCACCCCCGCAAGGGCTGCGAGATAGAACGCCACGGCCCACCACGAGCGCCAGGGTGCCGGCAGGATACGCACCTTCAGCACCCGCTCGTTGCTGCTCCAGACACCGTTGCCGCCCGCCGCCTGCAAATGGAAGGTATAAATGCCCGCAGGCAGGTTGTTGTAGGAGGCGAAGCGGTGCTGTGAATCGACCAATACGTACTCCTTGTCGAACCCGTCCAGCTTGTATTTGAAGATGTTGTCCCTCGGATTGGCATAGGAAAGCATCGAAAATTCGATATAGAAATTGTTTTGCCGGTGGGTCAGCGTCACCTCATCTGCATAGTCGATCTCCCGGGAGCTGATATGCTCCCGCTCCTTTTCCGGCATGGTACGCAGGGACTGGTTGTGAACCCGGAAATCGGTCAATACGATCGGAAGTTTCGACTGGTGGGGCTGGATGCGGTTGCCCGTAAAGATGCGCAGTCCGTTCGAACCGCCGAACGCCATGCGTCCGTATTCGACACGTGCCGATGCATTGCGGTTGAAGAAGAACGATTGCAGGTCTGCCGTAATAATATAGGTGTTGATATGCTCGGGAGTACCGTTTTCGTCGGGCGAGAACGAGAACACGGCATCGTTGGTCGTAATCCACATGCGGCCGTTCTCATCCCTAGCAATGTTGGTGATCCCCTTTTTCTCGATGTTGGGAAATGCCGTGACCGCCTTGAAACGATCCTCCGAGGGCGAATATACCGCCAGTCCGTCGGCAATCGTCCCCGCCCAGAGGTTACCCGCATCGTCCGTACCGAGGCAATAGACGTTATCGGCCGTCATCCCCGCCCCGCGTCGATACTGGATCCAGTCACGTCTTTTCGTATCGACACGGATGATCCCGTCTCCGTTGGTCGCAATCCATACGACCCCGCCGCCGACGCAGCAGATATCGAATATGCGCGTCGATGCGAAGGGCGTCTTCCGCCCCAGCCACATGTCGAGCGTCGAGAGCTGCCCGGACGCCGATTCGATATAAATTCCCGACCTCGAACCGATCCACAAATTCCCGTCCGGATCCTCCCGCAGCGCGAGCACGCAGTCGTCGGCAAACAGCGGCAGCGTATTCCGGTTGATCTGGCGCACGCGATGGCGTTTCTCGTCGTAGCACCATACACCCGAACTCCACGTCGCAAAGCACAGTTCCGAAGTGGCGTTCCTCCTGATTATGGCATTGACGGTCGAAGTATAAGGCAGCACACACAGGTCGGGATGCTCCCGGTAGCTGACGATACGGCCGCTGCGGGTATTATACCTGATCAGCCCGAAATCGAGCAGCCCGAGCCAATATTCGCCCTCGCCGATGTAATACATACTCCGTACGGAACTGGTGTTGAAGCGGGCACGCACCGGATCGAGCCGGTTGAATTCGAATTTCATGCCTGCGGTCTGTATCTTGCAGACGCCGCCGCCCAGCATCCCGATCCACATGAGGTTGTCCCGGGCCCGCATAATCGAATTGACCTCGTTGTATGGCAGGTCGCCCACATCCTCGCCGGGTTTGAAATTCTGGAACGAGGGCCGGTGATCCGGGTCATGCAGGATACTCAGTCCGCTGCGGGTTCCCACCCACAGCGTGTTCTGCGTAATATCCTCTTCGATGGCATAGACAATGTCGTCGAGCAGCGCCGTATCGTCGTCTTCACGGTGCATGTAACGGGCATATTGCATCCGCCCGGGAGCATAGGGGTTTATCAGGCGGATCAGGCCCGCGCCCCAGGTGCCCACCCAGACATTCCCGCCCGCATCGCAGAAGACGACATGCGCATGCCGCAGGATCTCGTCGTCATACGTGTAGGTACGCTCTTCGCGCAGATCGTAGCGCAACAATCCGCTGCCGTAGGAGGCGACCCACAGGCTGCAATTGGCATCCTTGACGACCGAAGTGATGTCCGTGACGAGCTTCCCGTCGGCATTGCGCATCGTAACCGGACGGAAATAATGTTCCGAGGCATTTTTCCGGAACAGGCCTTTGTCGCTTCCGACCCATATCCCGTTACCCGTATCGCAGATAATGACCGAAATGTTGCAATCGTCGACCGCTTCGCAGCCCGTCGCCGAGATCGTGCCCGTCTTCTTGTCGAGCCGGAACAACCCGCGTTCCGTCCCGATCCAGATCACCTTGTCGCGGTCTTCGGCCACGACATTCACGAACGAATTGAACGCCACGCCCGAAACGTCGTGCATACCGTAAGTGACCACTCCGTACCCGTCATACCGTGCCAGGCCGTTATAGGTCGGAATCCAGATATACCCGTCGGAATCCTGATAGAGCTTGCGCACTTCGCTCGACGGCAGGATGTCGGAAGGGATCGGCTCGAACCGGATTTTGGAATAGGGTTCGGCAGACACGTACCCCACCATGGCAAGCATGGCCGACACAGCTGCAAAAAGGCGGGAAAGTATCAGATTCGGACGCATGAACGGTAGTTTTCGGAATTCTAAATTACACATTTTTTCCTCATCCGCAACGCCGGACACCCGATTTACCCCCGCGAAAGGCACACAAGAGAGGCTTTCCGGTAAATTTTCGACCTCCGACGAAGTTGACCGCCTTACTTTTATCCATCCGGAAGAAAATCCGGTAAAAATTCGCGGCCTCGACAAACCTTCCGGGCCGAAAACGGATTTACCCTGCAACCGTGGGATCTTCGAACACCATTGCCAATCGACGGACGGCCCCGTGAATCCGATTACGTCCCGGTCTTCATCCGCAAGCCTGAAAACGGCAACCGCTACGGCTTCGCCTTCGGCATCGACCAGGAAGGCGTGATCGGCGCCGCCCGGGTTCGGATATACCGGTAACCACAATCCCCCTCCGTTCCACAAAAACAGCCACCCTCATTTCCGAAGGTGGCTGTTTCGCATTGCGGGACGTCGTTATACCAGCCCCGAGAATCCCATGAAGGCCATGGCGAGGATGCCGGCCGTGATCAGCGCGATAGGCACGCCCCTGAAAGCCTTGGGCACGTCCTCGAATTCGAGCCTCTCGCGGATACCGGCGAAAAGCACCAGCGCCAGGGCGAATCCCAGCGCCGTAGCCACCGAGTAGGTGACGCTCTGCAAAAGGTTGAACTCTTTCTGGATCATCAGGATCGCCACGCCCAGCACGGCGCAGTTGGTCGTGATCAGGGGCAGGAAGATGCCCAGTGCCTGATATAACGAAGGCGAAAGTTTCTTGAGCATGATCTCGACCATCTGCACCAACGCGGCGATCACGAGAATGAAAACGATCGTCTGCATGTAGACGATGTCCAGCGGCACAAGCACATAAGCCTGGATCAGCCAGGCCACCACGGCGGCGATTGCCATGACGAACGTTACGGCAGCGCCCATACCCATCGAGGTCTCGACCTTCGACGACACGCCCAGGAACGGGCAGATGCCGAGGAACTGCGCCAGCACGACGTTGTTGACGAAGATGGCGCCGATGATGATTGCGAAATATGAAAGCTCCATAACTATTTCTTGGCTAATTTATTAAACAATACCATGAGGTACCCCAGCACCAGGAATGCCCCCGGTGCGAGGACGAAGATCAGCGGCATGTAATCGGCCGTTCCGAGGCTGATGCCGAAGATCGCGCCGCTGCCCAGGATCTCGCGCACGGCACCTACGGCCGTCAGGGAAAGCGTAAAGCCCAAACCGATCCCGACACCGTCGAGCACCGAATCCAGCGGCGTATTCTTCGAGGCGAAAGCCTCGGCACGCCCCAGAATAATGCAGTTCACCACGATCAGCGGGATGAAGACGCCCAGTGCCTCGTACAGGGGCGGCGTGTAGGCTTTCATCAGCATTTCGACCACGGTCACGAACGAGGCGATCACGACGATGAACGCCGGGATGCGCACCTTGTCCGGAATGATGTTCTTGATGAGCGAGATCACCAGGTTCGACATGATCAGCACGGCCATCGTCGCCAGCCCCATGCCCATGCCGTTTTCGGCCGAGGTCGTCGTACCCAGCGTGGGACACATGCCCAGCACCAGCACGAACGTCGGGTTGTTCCTGACGATGCCGCTCAGAATGATGTTCAGTTTATTCATTTTGCCCTCCTTCCTGAGCCGCCGGCCCGTTGGTTTGTTCCTCTGCCGAATCTCCGGCCGCAGAAGTCGCTCCCGACGATACGTCTGTCGGCGCCGTACCCGTCGCTACGCTCTTGTAAGCCATCCAGGCGCGGTTGATCGCATCGACATAGGCGCGCGAGGATATGGTCGCGGCCGTCAGTGCATCGACGTCGCCGCCGTCCTTCTTCACGGCCAGCTTGCCGTCCACGAGCTTCATCGTTTCGAGTTTCTTGCCCTGGATGCTCCCCAGCAGCACATTTTCCTTGTCGGCCATCTTCGTCCCGAGCCCCGGGGTCTCAGCCTGCCTGAGCACGTTGACGTTGACCACTTCACCGTCGGGCGTGAAGCCCACCATCATGCTGATCGCGCCGCCGAAACCGTTCTTGGTCATCGACTCCACGGCGTAACCCGCGACCTGTCCTCCCTTGGTTGCGGTGTAGACCGTGATCGGCATATCGTCGATCGTCAGCGCTTCGGGTGCGGTCTGGTCGAACGGCGGAAGCACGACCTTCAGCGCCTCGACCTTCGCCGCCTGCTCGGCCTGGGCGATCGGTTCGGCCGTAATCATGTTCACGGCGCCCACGCCGGCCGAAGCCACGAGCGTGATGCCGAACAGTACGGCCGTCATATTCACAAGTGTACTTTTCATACTGCGTCACCTCCTATTTAACGCCGAAGCGCTTGGGTTTGACATATTTGTTGATCAGGGGCACACAGGCGTTCATGATCAGTATCGCGAACGACATACCCTCGGGATAGGCGCCCCACAGGCGGATGCACATCGTGATGGCGCCGATACCGATGCCGAAGATCACACCCCCTCTGACGGTCATCGGCGAGGTCGAATAATCCGTCGCCATGAATATCGCGCCCAGCAGGGCTCCGCCGGCCAGTACATGGAACAGCGGGAGCTGCCACAGCACCGCCCCGGTACTGCCCGAAGCGAGGGCCACGACAAACGCGAATACGGCCATCGTACCGAGCACCGACACGGGAATCTGCCACGTGATGACGCGGCGCCAGAGCAGGTATACGAAGCCGCAGATCAGGGCCAATGCCGCCACCTCGCCCAGCGAGCCGGGCATATTGCCCAGCAGCAGTTCCTGCACACCGAGCACGTCGGGGGCGGCGCCGTGTTTCACGGCCGCCAGCGGCGTAGCGCCCGAAAGTGCGTCGAAAGCTCCGTTCGCCGGCATCGGGAACGAAGTCATCTGCACCGGGTAGGCGATCAGCAGGAACACACGCCCCACCAGCGCGGGGTTGAACGGATTTTTGCCCAGCCCGCCGAAGGTCATCTTGGCGATGGCGATGGCGACGAATGCGCCGATCACGACGATCCACCAGGGAATCGAGGCTGGCAGGTTGAAAGCCAGCAGCACGCCCGTCACCACGGCCGACCAGTTCCCGATTGTCAGCGAGCCGCCGACGAGGAACCGCTGGATGAGGTACTCGAACAACACGCAGCACGCCACGCAGAGCGCCGTGACACGCAGCACGTCCACCCCGAACACCACCGCCGAGACGACCAGCGCAGGCATCAGCGCGATCACGACGTCGCGCATGATCCTGGCCGTCGACTGCGAAGTCTGCACGTGCGGTGCGGGAGCAACAACAAGTTTGTTTGCCATAATATCTTTCTGTTTTTCCATTTACTTTTTCGGTGCCGCGGCACGTGCGCGGATAATGCCCATGACAGTCTGTTTCCCCAGGCGCACCCAGTCCAGCAGCGGCAGGTAGGCGGGGCACGAGGCCTGGCAGCAGCCGCACTCGATGCACGAAGTGATCATCTGCGCCTCGACTTCCTCCCAGCCTTTCTTCTGGGTCATCTTCGAGAGATAATAGGGTTCGAGCCCCATCGGGCAGGCAGCCACGCACTTGGCGCACTTGATGCACTGCGAGGCCTCGCGGCGCTGGGCGTCGCGGCCGCTCATGACGGTGATGCCCGAGCACCCCTTCGTCACGGGCGAGGCGAGGTTGACCATCGCGCGCCCCATCATCGGGCCGCCGTTGATGACCTTGCCCGCATCGGCGGGAAGCCCTCCGGCCGCCTCGATCAGCGCCTCGACGGGCGTACCCATGCGGGTCAGCAGGTTCTTGGGCTCCCGGACGCCTTTGCCCGTGATCGTCACCACGCGCTCGATCAACGGCTTGTGCTTCTGCACGGCCTGGTAGACCGCATAGGTCGTCGAGGCATTGCACACCACGGCACCCACGTCGATCGGGAGTGCGGGCGGGGGCGGCACCTCGCGCCCCGTAATGGCCGCGATCAGCTGTTTCTCACCGCCCTGCGGGTATTTCACCTTGAGGGGCACCACCTCGATGCCCTTATACCCTTGGGCCAGACGGCGCAGGTGCGCAATGGCGTCGGGTTTGTTGTTCTCGATCCCGATATAGGCTTTCTCCACGGCGATGGCCTTCATCAGTATCGTCACGCCCACGAGCAGCTCCTCGCCGTGCTCCAGCATCGTACGGTGGTCGGACGTAAGGTAAGGCTCGCACTCTACACCGTTGATAATCAGCGATTCAGCCTTTTTCCCGGGAGGAATCGAGAGTTTCACGTGCGTAGGGAACGTCGCGCCGCCCATGCCGACGATGCCGGCGTCCTTGATCCGGGCGACGATCTCCTGTGCCGAGAGCGTACACTCGCGGACGAGCGTCTCCGAGCGGTCGATCCCCTCGGCCCAGTCGTCGCCCTCGCGCTTGATCGTAATCATCATCTGGCGCAGCCCCTGCCCGTTGGACACCATGTCCACGGCCGTTACCGTCCCCGAAACCGGGGCGTGAATGTTGGCCGACATAAAGCTGCCCGCCTCGGCGATGAGCTGCCCCGTCACGACCTTGTCGCCCTTGGCGACCTTGGCCACGGCGGGGGCGCCGATGTGCTGTGCGAGCGGGATCGTCACCACGTCGGGCAGCGGAAGCACCTCGATCGGTTTGGCGCCGCTCAGTTTATTTTCCGACGGATGGACTCCGCCTATTGGAAATGTCTTCATATCTTGTGTTTCTCTGATTTGACGGTACTTATTCGGCTTTCGGAGTTTCGGCAGCCGGCACAGCCGGGGTAGCCCCGGCATCGGGCGCTGTCGGAACTCCGGCAGAAGCCTCCTTAGCAGCAGCAGGTGCGGCTTTCGGGGCAGCCGGTGCCTTCGGTGCCTTGGGCAGCGGATCCATGCCCGCCAGCACGATGGCACCCGTCGGGCACTCGTTCACGCACTTACGGCAGAGCTTGCACTTCTGCGGGTCGATATAAGCGAGGTTGTTTTCAATGGTGATGGCACCGAACGCGCAGACCTTCTGGCATTTGCCGCATCCGATACAACCCGCCTTGCAGGCCTTCATCACCACGGCGCCCTTGTCCTTCGACACGCACGACACGTACACCGCCCGGTTCTTCGGCCACTTCTTGCGCAGTTCGATAATCATTTTGGGACACGCCTTCACGCAGGCCCCGCAGGCCGTACATTTGTCGGGGTCGACTTCGGGAAGCCCCGTCGCGGGATTCATGCGGATCGCATCGAACGCACACGAGACGACGCAGTCCCCGAACCCGAGGCAGCCGAATGCGCAACCCGTCTCGCCCACATAGAGCGACGACGCCACGGCGCACGACCTGGCACCGTTGTACTCGTTGGTGCGGGGGCGCTTGTCGCAGGTGCCGCCGCAGCGCACGGTGGCCACCTGCGGCTCCTTTTCCGGTGCCGACTTGCCGAGGTAGGCCGCAACGGCCTTCATGCAGTCGCCGCCGCCCACGGGGCAGAAGAGCGCCGAGATGTCGTCGCGCTTCACGAGCGCATCGGCCATGCCCCGGCATCCTGCGAATCCGCAGCCGCCGCAGTTGGCCCCGGGGAGCATCTTCTCCACCTCGTCGATCCGCGGGTCCTCCTCGACCCGGAATTTCCGGGCCACGAAATAGAGGATTACCGCCGAGAACACTCCCAGCGCACACAGCGTCAGGATCGTGTAAAGTAATACTTCCATCAGATTTTTGTTATTGTAAATTGAATTGTGTGTTCGATTTTCCGCCGAAAGAGCCACAGCGCGAAATAATAAACGCCCACGCCCGCAATAGCGGCGAGGGCGCCCGCACCTTCGCTCCATCCGGCGACGGCGATCGTCCCGACCAGAACGGCCAGCAGGACGGCCAGCGCACCGACATAGGCCAGCACGACGGCGCGTACGCCGGCACTCCGCCGCACGCCGACCATCACCTCCCTGCCGGCGGCATACTGCCCGGCCTCGGGGGTCGCCACGGCGACGATCTTGTCCTGCGCCTCGGCCAGGCCGCACGCCTGGCGGGCCTTGCAGGTTCCGCAGGCGCTCCGGGAGGTGATCCTCACATAGACCGTGTCGCGCTCCGTACGTTCCACCACGCCGCAGTGTTCGATCAAATCCGCCACGCCCTAATCTCCGTATTTGTTGGTGAGGGGCATCAGCCGCTCATGTCCGAACGTGCACGACGAGAGCCGCAGCACGGGCGGAAACTGGTAGCGTTTCTTCTCGTTGCGCATGATCATGCCGTGGATTTTCTCCACCACCTCCGAGTCGAAGCCCGCGTTGACGATCTCCTCGCGGTGCTGCCCCTCCTCGATCATGCGGAACAGGATGGCGTCCACCACCTCGTAGGGCGGCAGAATGTCGCTGTCCTTCTGTCCGGGATGCAGTTCCGACGAAGGTTCCTTGGTCAGGATGCTTTCGGGAATCGGGTTGCCCTGCGTCCGGTTGATATAGCGTGCCACGTCGTACATTTCGCTCTTGTAAAGGTCGCCCGTGGGGCTGAAAGCGCCTGCCGTGTCGCCGTACAGGGTGCAGAGCCCCAGTGCGTTCTCGCTCTTGTTCGAGGAGTTCAGCAGGATGTAGTCCGTCTTGTTCTGGAGGGCCATCAGCAGCACCGTGCGGATACGCGTCTGGATATTCTCCTCCGTGGCGTCGAACTCCGTGCCGCCGATGACCGGCTTGAGGGTGTTCACCACGCTGGTATAGATTTCCGAGATCGGAATGACGTTGTATTCGATGCCGAGGTTGCGCGCCAGCTCCTTGGCGTCCTCCACCGACTCGAGGGACGAGAAGGGCGAGGGCATCAGCAGCGCGCGGACATTCTCCGCCCCC
>OJOK01000336.1_pt1 | contig 32576 bp, 22 predicted proteins | sample 1598051 | NCBI WGS metagenome assembly OJOK01 (sample SAMN01915205, study PRJEB22387) | human gut metagenome | isolation source: stool | host: Homo sapiens | place: USA
AACTCCTCTTTCAAGAATGAAAATCTTGCGTCCTAGCCGATAGACGAATGGGCCGGCTATCAAAAGCGAGTGCAAATATATGGACTTTTTTTCAATCCCACAAATTTTTTTGGAAAATTAGCGAAAAAATTGGAGCCAATATGGAGTCACGGCTCTTTCATCTATGATTTCTTGACAAGTTTGTCCAAATACATATTTATAAATACATATTTTATTAGGCACAACTCAGCACCTGCAAATTTTTATCGTATCCTGTAGTTTGTTATAGTGTCTCTCGGAGCTCTGTTGAAATCATGCAACTCAAATCCCGGGACATTATGTCCATCAGGATATGTCACTTCATGTCCTCTTGTCGTGACGATAACTCTCTTTTCAAGGCTGCATGAATTGAGCATACAGAGGAGTATGGTGCTTATGCACAAACCCATGAATATGTATTTGACTTTCTTCAGGATCCGCTATTGTTTGCCTGTGCCGAAGCGTGAGGTGTCGATGCTTGAGTCGTTTTTTGGTTTGAAGCCGTTGAAACGCCAGATGAATGTGAGTTTGAGATTGCGGGTCATGTCGCGCACTTTCATCCGGTACTCCTGTCCTGCATGGTTGATTGTCATTGTCGGCGACCAGCGGTTGAATATGTCGTTGGCTTGCAGGTCAAGTTCGCAGCTGCGCTTCTTGCCGAATTGCCATTTCACGCCCGCATCAACTTTCCACATGCTTGAAAGGTCGGCAATACCCTGGATTGACGGTGATATATAAGTGAAATCCACTGAGAGAGACACGGGAGAGTTCCGGCTGAACTTGAATGAGTTGTTCAGCGCACCGTAGAATATCCATTTCTTGTTATCAAAACTGATGTCATGAAACCGGTCGGCCTTTTCTCTCTGATTGAAAAGATTGGCTGTCGCTGTCGCGTTCCAGATGTAGCTCACATTGAACGGAACGTTGAGATTGAGCCCGACCACTCTCTTGTAGTTCATGTTGATAGTTTGGTAAATAAGGCATAACTCATCGGGCGACTGATAAGGAAGTTGCACTGTCGCTTTGTCGGCATACTGCACATAAAGCGTTGCCACATATTTCTGCTTGAAGATGTAGCTGAATTGTCCAGCATAGTTGAGATATGGCTGCAAAGCCGGATTTCCTAAGACTTTTGCATACGGGTTGATGTGTGATGTGCCGTTGCGCAGTTCCCAATACGAGGAATAGATGCGAACGGTCGAGAGATTCAACTGAAAGATGCTTTTCGATGTCTTGTAGTAAGTGGCGCCGAGTTGAGGGATGAAATTCCAGTTGTGCTGATAATTGTTGTGATAATACTCACCCTTTGCCGACACGTTGAACGACAGTCCCCAATCAAAGGAACGTTGTAGCCCTATGTAGGCATCGGCTACATCCTCCGATGCCGTGCCGGAGAACCCATTAGATTCGTCTGTTGTTTGCGAACTGCGGTCATCGGCTCTCTGGTATTCCACTCCATAGTTGAGTTGCCACTTGCCGAGCTGATGCTGCTGGTCAAGATATATGTGCCAGCGGTTGATGTTCTGCTTGTTCATTTCTCCAAGAATGTAATCCTGTCCTTGAAAAAGCGTCTGGTTCCGTTTCTCACCATAATATGTGTAGTCACCTCCGACCGTCAGACCGAACGGCGCTGAATAACGCATTGCTATATTATGATAGTTCACTGGCCCATCGTAGGTGAAGTTGTTGGTGAAACTGCCAAGTGTGCCGTTAGAAAGGCTACAACCTTTTGTCGATGAGGTTATCTGTCCGTTGTAGGTAAACCGAAACCTTTTATATGAGGCAGCGGCGTAGATGGTATTGCTCAGACTTCTCGATATTCGGCGCATATCGTCTTTAATCATTGTGCGCTGACCTTCAAACAGGTGGTTGGAGAAGGTCTCCTCGTGGCTCCATCCTTTCTCTCTAGTCAGACTGTAGTTCATGTCGAATGTCCAGTCTTTGATGGCGTAGGTAGCGGCGAGAGAGCCGCCGTAAGAGCCATAATGACCTTGATTGTATCCGGCGCGTACTTGTCCTTGCAGACCATCGAGAGGTGTCGGCGTTTTCAGCACCACGTTTATCACAGCACCGTTGACATGGTATTTTGCGGGAGCGGTGTACATCACTTCCACTGTTTTCAATCGGTCAATGGGTGTTGTATAAAGCAGTTGATATAGGTTCTGCACCGGCATATTTGTCAGTTCGCCATTTAGGATGATGGTAACGTTGGAAGCCCCGGCCAAGCCAATCATCCCGTTGTTGTTGACTACTCCGGGGAGATAACCCAGGGCTTCCAAAATATTGGAAACGGGCTTGTCCTTTACGATATTAGGCAGGTCAATGTCCATAATGCCATCCTTGCCCTTGATTTGTGGCTTTTCTCCTTTAACAACTACCTCATTGAGTTCCCGACCCACAATGCTGTCATTGATTTCATTCTGTGCCATCATGGAATTGACGGCAGTCAGCGCAATAAATATTATAAGTGCTCTCTCCATAACCGTTATATGATGTTATGCCGCAAAGTTATCATCAAAATAGCCAGCAATCATTACGACCAGCCTTATTTAGTCTTAAGTGTTCCCTTATTTAGTCTTAAAACTCCGCGAATAACACATTGGAATAACCACTTTTATCAAGCATTGCGGAATTGGAGGGGCGGATTTAGGGGTGCGAACAACAAAAAAGAGGGCAAGAATGTCTTGTCCTCTTATAGTGGGCGGCAAGGGAGTCGAACCCTCCATAAGCGCATATTGATTTCGGAGTTGCTTTTACCGCGCATTCCTTCTAAAGAGCTGACCGCCCATAACGCTTACAGCCCACCGTTTAAGAAAGCCACCTAATTTCTCCATATCAAACAGGGATTTAATGAAATTAAACACGTTAATACAACCAAGAGTCAACTGGTAGAAAGTTGGCCAAGGACACCCGAAGAAATGAGCGGATATTAAACATACTCCTACGTTCAACCGATTTCTATGCAAATGTAACTCTATTCTCCTTAAACTCCAAATGTCCGCTTATCATAAAATGCCTAAAAAGCATTTTAACGCGAAGGAAGAGCGTAAATATAGAATTTACCCACTGAGATAACAAGAGCCTTGTAGAGTGCCTTAAAATCGCTTGCTCGCGCATTCAGCACTTACTCATATTGAAGTAACAGAAAGAGATTGCCTCTTTTTGGATGGGGCAATCTCAAAACCCAATCAAGGTAAGACAATCTATTTCATTGCTATGGTTGCACGTGCAACCATTTTATCACCAGACAAACATATAAAAGCGTTATTATTTACAATTGAAATACAGCGATACAATAGGCATATTGGCAATATCAACATTCAACAACATTATATATCCATATTTTACTATCGTATATCTAACTACAATACAATATAATACGTCTATATGGAGTATTACTTATTCCCTATTATTATAAAGACGCCACCCGATAATGCTTGCTATGTTTTGTATTCCATAGAATATGGAATAAGCGATTTATCTCTAATTTTTCTATATGTTTGTGTATGTGTACGAGCTGTTTTGCTATATCTATCCTAAATTTACGTTTTGTATATGCACGAGTAGATGGAAAATCAGAAAGCAATCTGATAACATAGGCAGTAACAAACTTTTTGGGTTGTTTATACATCAATGATATTTTACTTATTCCCTCTTTGAAACCATATTGGTTAATGATTTTGGCGACAATCATTTGTTTTGCTGTCATTTTAGGACTGACTGCTATGCGATGAAATATTATAAGTTTATTAAATTCATTGATTAGCAATGCTTGTATGTTATCCCAATTTTTAAGCAGGTCTTGAATTGTATGAATGCCATTCAACCCATATCGTCTGAAAGATTTCGTATTTTTGAGTTTTACTTCAATTCGGATGTAATTTCTCGTATTATCCAAAAGCCTTCCTATAAGAGCCACTTTTTTATGCTTCGATATATACGTTGAATTCACAGCGGTTTCAAGACATTTATCGTATACTTTTATAGTCTTGTCATCTCCAAGGAAATACACGGTTTCGTGCTCACCAACTTCTTTCCTGTTTTCAATTTTCCCATACTTGACAAGATTTTTCACTATGGTAGAACATCGAGTATTAATAGGGATGTTGTAGCCGATTTCAACGTTTGTTACTTTTCCTAAAGACACAAAATCTTCGTAAGTCATTTCGAGTTTTGAAGCGATTTGGTGATATGCCTCAATTACTTGAGATAATGTAAGGTCTTGTAGGGATGTTTCACCAAAATACCATTTCCTTACACTTCCAAATATTTTGACGGTTCCATACTTTTTATCAACAGCAATAGTCAAATTATGGGTATGGCTGTAATTTCCCAAACCATACTCTATCCATCCATCATTATCTTGAATGGGATACTTCCAACAATGTTTTAAAGAGCCTTTGAACTCTCGTTTTTGAAATGTGATGGTGCAGTTATCTTGCATAGTTTCGTTATTAGGTGTTTATTCACCTAATAACAGGGAGGATTATGTTTTCACCCTGAATTCATGGTTAAACATTGTTAATTATGCATTTTGAATGTGATTGGGCATGTATATATAGCCTCTACAGGCTCTCCATTACGTGTTCCTGGCTTCCATTTAGGCATAGTAGACAATGAGAATACTCTTATGGCTTCTGCGTCAAGTTCGGGTGACCATCCTCTGGTTACTATTGGATTTTTAACTACTCCATCTTTATCCACTGTAAACTGAACAATAACTCGACCCTCAACACCATCTTTTGCCGCCTTTTCGGGATACACAAGATTTTGAGAAACAAATTTGAATAATGCCATATCACCGCCAGGGAATTGGGGTTGCTCCTCTTCACACGGTTCGGATTCCACTTCTCTTTTAATTGTTGACACCAAATCTGATTGGTTTCTATTATCGCTTGTTGGGGAATATTCAAGATAAATCTCTCCATTCTGTTTATTTGCAATATAGACTTTTATCGGATTACATACACATTCTTTTATATCAAAGCCTGTAATCTCGCCCGTAAATTTAACAAATGCTACAAGCATACATGGATTGCTTTCAATTATAAAGGCAGTATCTTCATCTATTTGAGGGGTTGTAAAACTACCATAATTGAATTTTCTATCCAATGATTTCAAACTCACTCTATTATCATATCCATAAAATGGCAAACGAATAGTAAATGCACCTTTATTCAGGTCAAATTCTGAATTAACATCCGTGATTGCATAGTACGTTCCATTAAGAAAGTTTTTACGTTCCTCATCAAACCTCTCTTTCAAGCTCCTATATTCCTCACTACTCTTGAATCGTTTAACCATTAAAGGTGTATTATATTCATCTTGCAAATGGTAGTATCTAACCACATCATTACTTAGCAATAGGCTTATTATCTCAAAAGACATTTCATCTATTGGAATTACTCCATCGTCAAATGCTTCTGTAGCATAATTGGGAACAAGAATATACTCGCCACTGATTTCGCAGAAATTAGCGTCTTTCATCTTCTGCTCAATTGGGGAAAGTTTTATGGGATTGTGGATTTGATAATAACTCCCATTATATCCTTCCTCCATTATCGGTTCTGCTTCCATAGCATTCTTTTGAGCAAGTACGGATTGGAACAAGGATAAAATAACACACAAGATAAGAATTATACGCATGGTTAATAAATCACAGTCTGTTTTATATTCCCTTCCCAAATAGGCGAATTATCCTCAAAGCATACTTTAGCTCTTACCTTATGCCTATGTCCTCCAAATTGATAGCCATAAGCACTACGGAATGTTTCAGTTTTCACCAAACCGTTATCCCAATCAACATCCGCACCACTATGTAGGTATGTATTACCTTCATCGAAGACTTCATCATCTTCGACAAATTGATATTTTACCTTGACAAACTTATCTATAGGTTGCCCTGATACATTTCTGAATTTTACTTTGACTTGGGGACGTTGTTCTCCATACCACCCAGTTTCTACCGATACCACTTCAATTTCTTCTGATAGCGGTTTCTTGGCACTTTCTTCGGTTTGGCTTTGCTCTTTGGCTTCTTTGCCTTTTTTGCCGACCTCCCCACAACTGATTAGGAGAGGAAGAAAGATAAGACATAATAGGACTCTCATTTGGCGAATTTTCGAGTTGCTCCATCGCAGTCTTGAATGGAAGGTTATAGCATAAGAAAAGTGGACTGCTCCTATGCTAACTCGAAGGCATCGCCAAACGCCTTATACCAACGCACAGAGAGCAGCCCACATGTATGAGCTGTTCAACTGCGCCTCGTTGGTCTTGATGAATTTGGCGATTTATCGAGTTAGAGGCACTTCTCTTTTGTCACATTTGACGTTGCAAAGTTAGTGAATTTTCTTGAAATTACCTACTTTAACTGAAGGTATCTATCTCTTCCATATTGACTTGGGCAACTTTCAAGTCGAATTTTAGGTATCTCTCAGTCATGTTGACTGACTTATGTCCAAGAAATTTCTGAATTTTATAGATTGAAACGCCATCCATCACGAGCAAGGTAGCAAAAGTATGTCGGCTTGAATGAAAGGTGAGGTGTTTCTTAATCCCCACCATAGTTGCCAACTCCTTTAATTTTTTATTTATGTAAGGATAGAGTGCTTCGCCAAAGACCCTTTCATCACTGCCGATTTTGCTTTTGCATGGGAGAACTCGCATAAGTATCTCCTTTGCTCTTTCAAATATCGGTGCCTTTACCTCATGTTTGGTCTTGACTTGCTTTTTGATGATTAGTCCTTTCTCAAAATCTATTTGGTTCCACTGCAATGTAACGACATCTGATAACCTCAAACCGCAATAACAAGCAAAGAGGTACATCTCCAAACATCTGAACAGAACTCCGTCCTTGGGGAGTTTCTTATACAACTTGCGAAACATTTCAATCTCTGACTTCTCAAGATATGTTTCTTTGATTTTGCATTTAGGAGTCTTGAACAGAGGATATGGATTTTTCACGGGCATATCATGTTTAATCATATCCAATATGATAGTTTTTAGATGTTTATGCTTATTGGCTCGTCCTCCGTCTTCATTACCTCTGACATCTCGTAGGAAGATGTCAAAATCTTCAACAAAACTCAAACTGATTTCAGATACATCCATTCGCTTTTTGTACAGTTTTAAAGCATTGAACGTATTCTGATAGGCCATTATCGTACTTGCTGATAGAGTGGCTTTCATCCGCTCTACAAAAGCTAAATAATAGTCATAGAAAGAACCATTGACAGATGCTTTCACTCTTGGATTTACTGACGCTACGTGTCTTTTAACCGCGTCTACGGAAATTGGAACATTGGTCGCTATGCTTGTATTAAGGAACGTTTCAATGCCAAGCACCTTTGAAAAAAGAGCCATTCGGAGTGTTCTCTCCTTCGGCTCTTTTTTCTTGGCGTTCCAATTTGCTAACGCGACATCTAAATTAGTCGGCAGTTTTGTTTCTCTGTCATAAACTCTGACGCGGAGATAGATTGGATATTTATTGTTCCGTTTAATCGGCTTGTCAGTTCTGATGAATGCAGATATTGAGTAATCAGCCATTGCGATTTTATTTTACGATTTTCCTTTGGGCGAAGTTATTGGCTTGTCAGCAAAGGGCAAAATTTTTGCCAAAGAAATTAAGTAAAATATTAAATTTATGGCAATTATGCCAATTTTCTCAATTTCTTCATATCAAGAAAAGAAAGTTTTGGCGCAGCTTTGTCAGCCTCCTCTACATTCCATTGACAATATCTTAGGGTGACATCAATCGGCTTATGCCCCAATAATTGTTTGATAAATTCATACGGGGTATCATTTGCCGAGCATAATGTAGCAAAAGTCCTTCTCGCTGAATGAAAGGATATGTTCTTGGTTATACCTGCTTTTTTCGCCAAAGATTTTAAAGTTGAATTAATCTTCGTTGGAGAATAAACCTGGACAAATACGTGCAATTCGCGTTCCACATTATCTAAGTCATCCTCTGGAGCATAACACAAAATATCTTCTGACATTGGACTTAACGGCATATAATTCATTCGTCGAGTCTTCTGACAACAATATTCGATTACACCATTCTTGCAGTCAAGATTTACATTCTTCCAACGCAGTGCCCTCACATCACTGATACGCATACCCGTAGCGCAAGACAACAAGAACATCATTAATATTCTATTTTCCGCAATAGATAAATCTTTTGTATAAAATAATGCAATCATTTGAGCCAATTCTTTCTCACTGAGATAGTTTTCACTTCTTCCACAAGGCTTGATGAATATTTCTCCGCTTTTGAAAGGGTCATTGATGGGAATGTTTTTATTTGCAATGTATCTGATTACCGAGCGGATTTGAATAAGACGGTTTTCAAAAGTAAGATTAGAAACATCCCTACCTCTTGCAATTTTTCTATCACGAAGGAATGATATGAATTTGTTAATTAACACGGCATTTATATCCTTAACCTTTAAATCTTTATTAAAGTCTTCGAGAGCATTTAGCAAAAAGATATGGCTTTGAAGAGTCGATTGCCGCATTCTCCCTTCGCGTTCTCTCTTGGCAATATATTCTTTGTGATATTTCGAGAATAAGTTTTCTTGGGGATTTGCCTTGCCATTATCTTTTACAATCTCTTTTAACTTGTCAAAGGTGATTGTAATATCATCAAGAGCGCAACGAAGTAACTCCTTATGAATCCGTGTCAACTCTTTATCTACCTTAATTCTGAGAAAGGCATCTTTTGGAAGTTTCGCAGGCTCATCCCATTCGTCTAAGGACAATCTGATATTGCCCATTGAAAATTTCGGCTCTTTTCCGTCAATACGTCTGAAACGCATAAATAATGGCATGCGCCCCTCGTTGTCTGTTTTGTCTTTCCGAAGATATAACTTCGGGGTTAAATGGATTGTTTTCATTCCTATTTTTTTGTTTAGAGTTCAATTAATCAACGACAAAGATATATGGCATGTTCTAAATTTCAAGGGGCGTAATAAGGGGCGCAAGAAAGCCAATACCGAGAAGTCCTATACTTTTTATAGGAAAAGTCGGGATTGTTAAAGATTTATAAATCTTGTCCTTCCGTTTTTCTTGCTGATCTTACTGCGTCTGTGGAGTCTTATTTAGTCTTAAATCTGCAATGCGCTGATAGGCAGAATGGAAGATTATTAGTAACTTCGCGTATGAAAAAGTTTAGAATCAACTCCATAATCTTCATATCTGTCATTGCGGTGATTTTTGGCTGCAATGTATTTTACCTTGTCCAACTGTATGAATCCATAAGAAAAAACGTTGAACGGGAAGTAATGGCGGCCATGACGGATGCTGACATTGATGACCTCATGGTTCGTGCTGGCAGAGCGCAATCTCTCGCTTCAAATTTCACCATGCAGGAAGAAGCAGATTCTGTAGATTCCAAGGTTCCGAGAAGGGCAGAGGCATCAACCTATAGGGACAAGAACGGACAACTCATCTCTGTAAGAACAGAGGCCGATGGCACAGTCGTTGAAGAAAAAGCCATGTTAGCGGAAGAAATCCCTTACTCCAATCAGATGATAGATGCGATGAGCAAACAATTCCATACTATCATGGATAAATATATCGGCTTCGATATGGCTGTTATGGATAGCGTACTCAATGAACACCTTTCCCGTAGATATATTTATCCGGAATTTGTGGCAGTGGAAGTTGTAAACGGAAACGACTCCGTGCTTTTCAGCAATGCAAAGATTCAGAGTCATTCGGGATATGACACGTTCAGGATTGTCATCAATCCTAATGAAGATGTTTATTATAAAGCATACATCACTCCTCTGACCCGCCATATTCTTTCGCAGATGATGGGCGTAATTGTCACGATATTTCTTCTTATGGCTGCCTTCGCAGCAGCATTTTGGTATCTGTTCCGAACGGTCTCCCGATTGCGCACCATCGAGGAGATGAAAGATGATTTTGTCAGCAACATGACCCACGAACTGAAAACGCCTATCTCGATAGCATACTCAGCTAATGACGCTTTGTTCAACTACGATACCACCAACGACCCGGAGAAGAAAGCGGCATACCTAACAATAGCCATGAAGCAGCTCAAACTTCTCGGTGAACTTGTGGAGAATATACTCGCCATGAGCATGGAACGCCGGAAAACAATGTCCCTGAAGCCTGAAAAAATTGATTTGCCCGCGCTTGCCGATGAGATTGCGGAGGCACAGAGAATGAGAGGCGACAAAAATATTGCTATTGAAGTGGAGTCTAAGGGCGACACCACTGTAACCGCTGACAAATCACATCTATCAAATGTGCTGAACAATCTGATTGACAACGCAATCAAATATTCGGGTGAATCCGTGGCAATCAATATAAAGATAAGTGCTGACGGTATGGAGGTGGCGGATAATGGCATCGGCATACCGGCAAAAAATCTGCCTTATATCTTTGATAAGTTCTACCGAGTGCCGCACGGCAACCGTCAGGATGTACGCGGCTATGGAATCGGGCTTTACTATGTGAAGCAGATTCTTGAAAAGATGGGCTGGAGCATATCGGTAAAGAGTCAGGAGGGGCAAGGTTCAATATTCACCATTAAATTCGACAATCATGAGTGCTAAGATACTATTCGTAGAGGATGAGCGCGACCTTTCGCTGATAGTCTGCGACACCCTGCGTCAGCAGGGCTACGATGTTGTGGCAGCATTTGATGGCATTGAAGGACTCGCTAAATACAAGACCGAGGGTGCTGATCTCATTGTAGCGGATGTGATGATGCCTCGGCTCGACGGATTTGCAATGGCAAAGGAAATAAGGAGGCTGTCCGCTAATGTGCCCATTATCTTCCTGACGGCCAAGAGCACGATTGACGATGTTGAGGAAGGTTTCGGTATCGGAGCCAACGACTACCTCAAAAAGCCGTTTGAACTTCGTGAATTGCTTGTGAGGATAAAAGCGTTGTTGCGGAACAAGGCTAATAGCCTTGCCGAAAATGTGACATATGATATTGGCGGCTACAAATTCGATGCTACAAACCAACTGTTGATTTTCAATGAAAAAGGAACGGTCATATCCAACATAGAAGCTCGGATATTGGAAAAGTTAGCTTCCAACATCGGGAAGACTGTTGATGCCTCCGAACTGATGATTGCCGTTTGGGGGCGTGATGAGGTCAGCAACCGCAACTCGCTTCACGGATACATCCACAAACTCCGCCGAGCATTCCGCCACGACCCTAATATCTGCATCATCAATCAGCGTGGCTTCGGCTATATGTTAACTGTCAAAACTCAATGACTATGAAACACAACCGCCTTTTGTCATTGCTTCTCGCTGCTATTCCTTTGGCATGTTTCCCTCAGACTGAATTAAATGATTCTATTTCATTTGGGCAGAACAAGTTTGAGGGCATCAGTATGGACGGACCCGCGAAGCCGGACAGCGTATCCGGAGTAAAAATCACTGTGGCATATCATTCTGAATATGCTCCGGCACCGCCCCCGTTTTTCCCATATGCTTTAGCCTGACCCCTTGACCTGCATACCCCAGTTTTACATTTCACTCCGGGTCAGGCAAGTCTATTCAATTGGAATAACGGAGCGATTGTAGCCTCCGGAGGCACAAGGAGTTTTCCGGGTTTGATGCAGATTGACAGCGGAGAGTTAAGTATATATCAGTATGTCGGCAATTTCAGCTTCCATGCAGGTGGAATAGTCAACAAATACGGCTATTTCAATGGACTCCATACCCGATACGGACTGAATGGGAGCATTTCGTATCAATTCACACCGAGGTTGTCTGCAACTCTCTTCGGTGAATATTATTTCGGACAACCGCCACAAATGGCAAACGGTATGCCAATGCCACCGGCAATGATTGGTTATTATGGTCGCTCCACATTTGGCGGTTATTTCGACTTTCAAATTAACGGGCGATGGGGTGTGCAAACCGGAGTCCAGACCGTGCAACAGGTCGGTACCAACAGATATGAAGCCGAACCTATAGTAACCCCATACTACAAAATAAGCAAAAAGGTTGCCATAGGTCTCCCGGTAGGCCAAGTACTATACCACATCCTGAAAAAATAAGGTGTTCCCGCCTTCGGAATTTCCAACAACTTGTTGGCGATCGGTGTCGGGGATGAAATGCGGTGAACCGGTATGAACAGGGATTGGAATTATATTATTATCTTTGCGGTATGCTTGTGAGGATGGAAATAATCGCCCTACGCACCACCCGCTATTCGGATAGCTCTGCAATATTGTCGGCATATTCGCGCAGCGGCGGCAGGGTGTCGTTCATGGTGTCGGCAGGGAGCGGCCGAGAGGCCACAAGGCGTCGTGCGCTGCTGATGCCGCTGGGGGTGGTGGAGTGTGTGGCTGATGTAAGGCCTGGCCGTTCCATCCACGGCCTCCGGGAGCCGAGGGGATTGTTTGCGCAGAGCAGTCTGCGCGGCAATCCGTTGAAAAATGCGATGGCATCGTTTCTGGCCGAGGTGCTGGGGCTTGTGCTCCGGGAGGGCCAGGCTGACGAGGGGCTGTGGCTGTATGTGCGCGGAGCAATCGAAGCACTTGAGGCTATGCCCGGGATGAGGGTGGCGAATTTCCATATCTGCTTTCTGCTGAGGCTGTGCCGTTTTTTGGGCATAGAGCCTGACTGGGAGAGCTGGGGCGATGGGAAAATATTTGATATGGTAGATGCCACATATCGCTATTCGGCACCGCTGCACCATCATTATCTCACTCCGGATGAGAGCCGGGGCGCATATATGCTGAGCCGGATGAATTTCGGCAATATGCACAAATACAAATTCAACAGGCGTGTGCGCCGGGAGATTTTGGATGCCATCATGCGCTACTATTCGCTTCACTACGCCGGGATGAGCGGGTTGAAAAGCCTGGATGTGTTGGCAGAGCTGTTCTAAATGTATTATTGAATTGAGTCCAGATATCCGGCTACGGCATCTGTGCTGTTGGGGCCGATAACGATGTCGGCCTTCTGAAGCACTTGTGGATGGGCGTTGGCCACAGCTACGGATGTGTCGGCGACCTCCATCATCGGTAGGTCGTTGAGGTTATCTCCGAACACAGTCACATGGTCGGCGTGGAGCATCTTCCTGAGGTGGAGCACGGCCGCCGCTTTCGACACACCCGGAGCGAACACCTCAAGGAGATATATGCCGGGAGTATAGGTGTCGGGATAGGCGCTGACGGCGCATCCGAGCTGCCTTAAGCTGGTGGCCGCGGTGGTGACTGCCTGCTCCGGGCCCATGGCATATAGGAGCAGTGTGCGGTTGTCGGGAGTAACCGGAGTGTCGGTGACTGAAATTTTTTTCAGGGGACGGGAGGTGCGTTCGTCAATGAATTGCTGCTCAATCCGGTTTGGGGTGCCGCAGAAAAAAGCGTGGAGGGTGGAGTTGTCGTCATGAAGCGTATATACAAATGGACGCAATCCGAGGTCGATGCAGAGTTGCCATGCCCGGATGGCGAGCTGCATGGGGATGAAGCTGGTGGCAATGTAGGATTGGGACGACCTGTCCCAGAGCGCGGCTCCGGTGAGCACAATTGCCGGGATGGTGGTGAGGGTGTCGGCGAGCAGAGGTTCCACAGTGGCGGGGGTACGTGCGGTGGCAACTGTTATGGCCATGCCCCGGGACGAGAGAGATGAGATGATGGCAGCTGATCTGGGGCTGACAGTGCCTTGCGGAGTGAGGAAAGTGCCGTCGAGGTCGGTGATGAACAGATGCTTCATTGCTGCTGAGGGTTGGCGAGGGGAAATTCAACGCGGAAAGTTGTGCCGCGTCCGGGTTCGGAGTCCTTGACGAAGATCCTGCCGCCGTGGTATTGCTCCACGATGCGTTTGGCGAGGGTGAGTCCGAGGCCCCAACCGCGCTTCTTGGTGGTGAAGCCGGGGTTGAACACGGTTTTGAAATGTTTGCGGCTCATACCTTTTCCGGTGTCGGCGATTTCAGCCACGGCCATCTGCTTGTCGATGGAAGTGATGATATGGATTTCGCCTTGCCCTTCCATGGCGTCCACCGCATTCTTGATAAGGTTTTCCATCACCCATTCCACCAGCGGGGCCGAGATGCTGACTGGCAACGGCTCTGGGCATGGCGACACCCATAGCTTCACGCGGCTGGAGATGCGGGTGGTCATGTAGTCCACCGATCGCTGGATGAGGCTGTTGAGGTCGTCGGGCTCCATGGAGGGCCGCGAGCCAATCTTGGAGAAGCGGGAGGCTATGGTGCTGAGCCGCTTCACATCCTTGTCCATTTCATGCACCACATCGGGGTCCACGCCCGACTCCTTGAGAAATTCCATCCACGCCATGAGCGAGGAGATCGGGGTGCCGAGCTGATGGGCTGTTTCCTTTGAGAGTCCCACCCACACTTTGTTCTGCTCGGCTTTTTTGGAAGAGGAAACGGCGAAATACACCACCATGATGAAGGCAATCATCACCACCAGCTGGATGTAGGGGTAGAGGCTGAGGCTTTTGAGGAGGTTGGAGTCTTCATAATAAAGGTGTTGAGTGTTGCCCTGCTCAATGACGATATGGATCACGTTGGGCGTGGTCCGGAGGTGGCTGAGCTTGTTGTAGAGAAACTCGGCGTTGACCTCGCTGATATATAGCGGGCGCATGGAGTCCACCGGCTCGGGAAGCCGGAAGTTGCGGTGCATTATGATATTGTTGTCATCGTCGGTGAGGAGTACGGGGATATTGGTGTTGCCCTCGATGATGCCGAGGAGGAAGTCGATATGTGCGCCGTCGATGTCGGAGTAGCCGATTGTGGCCACTTCCTTCGTGGCGTCGGCCCAAATCTGCATTCGGGCCCGTTCCTGAGTGGCGAGGTCCTTGACCAGAGAGTTGGAGAAATATAGGAAAATGCTGACCACAGCGAGGGCTATGAGCAGAAACACGAGTGTACCGTAGCGTCGTATGTCGTAGATATTCACAAAAGATAAACGCCGGAACAGGGTGGAAAATTGTGTATATCAGTGATGCGCTGCCAACTCCATCAGGAATTAGAGGTCGGCGAGGATTTTTTTCAATTCCTCGTCAGTGGCCACAAGGCGGCTTCTGCATTCGCGGAGCAGCTCGGTGGCGCGGCGGGTGTAGGCGGTGAGGGAGTCGATACTGCAGGAGTCGCCCTGCATAGAACGCAGAATAGACTCGAGTTCGGTGACAGCCTGAGTGTAGGAGAGATCTTTGACGGGGGTGAATTGCGGAGTGTCGGACATGATGGTCAAATAGTTATGGAGTTGATGGAGCCATCGGCGAAGATGGTTTGCAATTGTGAGCCTTGAGGCAGGTTTTGGGCTGAGGTGACGGCTGCGCCGTTGATTCGGGTGATGGTGTAGCCGCGCTTTAGAGTGGCTACCGGCGAGAGCACATCGAGCAGCGACTCCCGGGAGTCGAGTCGCTCGGATTCGCGGTTGAGGCGTGTGGCGAGAGCTGACGGGAGGGAATCCTGAATGATTTTGAGCCGCTCGAGAGCGGGAGTGATGCGCCGGGCACCGGTTTCGGCCAGAGCCATGGAGCAGCGCTGGAGAGTGGAGGATGACTGCTGGAGAGCGGTGACAGGAGCCACGGCGAGAAGCGACTCTGCGTAGGCCAGCCGCTTGTCGGCTCCGGCAGTGATATCGGCAGCGGCGCGGGCAATATCGTCGGCGAGGGAGCGCAGGTGGGCGAGGGCATCGTTGCCGCGGGCAATAAGCCATTCGGCCGCGGCTGTGGGGGTTTTGACTCTCATGTTGGCCACATAGTCGAGCACGGTGACATCTCGTTCATGCCCGATGCCGACAATCACCGGAATCGGGAACTGGGCCACGTTGAGTGCCAGCTCGTAGTTGTCAAAGGCCGCGAGGTCGCTTGTGGCACCGCCGCCACGGATGATTACCACGCAGTCCCAGTTGTCGAGCTGACTGTTGATGCGGTTGAGTGCGTCGATGACAGTTGGAGCGGTGCGGTCGCCTTGGAGCACAGCCTCAAACAGATGGGTGTGAAAGCGCAGATGAGAGGCATTGTTGGCCAGCTGATGCATGAAGTCGCCATATCCGGCAGCCCCTTTGGCCGAAATCACGGCAATACGCCACGGCACCGCGGGCCATTCGATGGTGCGGTTGAGCTCGAGCACACCGTCGGCTTTGAGCCGTTCGAGAATCTCCCGGCGCCGGCGTTCGGCTTCGCCGAGGGTAAACGAGGCATCAATGGCCGAAATAACGAACGACAGTCCGTAGGCAGCGTGATTGTTGACCGACCCGCGCACCAGCACCTTCATGCCGCTGGAGAGCTGCTGCCCGGTGGCGGCAAAGAAATCGGAGTGGATCCGTGCGAAAGTTCCGGCCCAGATAATACCCCTGAGCCGTGCAACGGTTTGGCCGGAAGTTGCGTTTTTCTCAATCAGCTCCATGTAGCAGTGGCCACCGCTGACGCGCAGGTCGCTGAGCTCGGCCACAACCCACACCTCGCGCAACGCGGCCACGGCGAGCTGACGGGTGATAATGGCGCAAAGACCGGAAAGCTGTAGGTGGGATCCGGTCATTGCTTGGCAAATTTTTTGCCTGTCCATTTATAGACTATGGATTTCTTGAGATACGGCTCCACGATGGCATACACATCATCGCTCAGAAACTGTTGGGTGTTGTTGGTGAGAGTGAGTGTGGCCGAGTCGGGGTTGTAGCTGTAGCTGATGAGCAGAAACGGTACCATAGCTTCCACTGTGGAGAGCATCGACTGGTCGGTGAGCCACTCCTTGAGCGTTGGTTTGGCAAAAGCGGAGCCGGTGAGATCGCGGGTGAAACCGGAGCTGTAAACAGTCATTTTGCTGTCGGGTGCCGGGGTGTTGACAGTAGAGATCACCGCTATCAGAGTGTCGGACTGGGCGGGTAGCAGGGCGATGTGGCAGGTGGAGGCATCTGTCATCTGCACAGCCACTTGCATCGGTGTTACGCCAGTCACGGCGGAGGTGCCGTTGAGCTTGTTGGAGGTTTTGTTGGTCAGCCCGCTGTTGAAGTAGTCGAGCATATCGAGTCGGGCGTTGCGGTCGAGCAGAGGAATCACATTGCGCGGAGCCTCGACGAAAGCCTTGGAGGCAGTGAGTTGCGCCGGGAGCGTTGACACGCCGAGCAAACAGGCGATGATGGCTGAGAAAAAATATTTGAGCATTGTAAACTGTTTTGTGCAAAGATAGATAAAAGGAAAGACAAATAAAAGCAGACTTATACCAAATTAACAAAGCGGCTGCAACGATATTTGCTGATAGATTGTTGTATCTTTGCTTATTAATCGTATCTTTGTTGAATAATTGCGATATAACCAAAAACAAGATATATAATGAAAACATTTGAAGAACTTGGCGTGCGCGAGGATTTGCGCAAAGCCATAGAAGAGATGGGGTTTGAGATGCCTATGCCCGTCCAGGAGCAGGTGATACCCCATTTGCTGGAGGGCGATGACGATGTTGTGGCCCTGGCGCAGACCGGCACCGGCAAAACTGCCGCTTTCGGACTGCCGCTGTTGCAGCGCATCAATCCGGAGCTCAATGCTCCGCAGGCATTGATACTTTCGCCTACGCGTGAACTGTGTCTGCAAATAGGTAGCGACCTTGCTGATTTTTCCAAATATATGCCCGATGTGAGTGTGCTCCCGGTGTATGGAGGTTCAAGCATTGAAAGCCAGATCAGGGCTTTGCGCAAGGGAGTGCAGATTATCGTGGCCACACCCGGACGACTCATCGACCTTATCAACCGCGGTGTGGTGAAGTTGGAAAATGTGCATACTGTGGTGCTTGACGAGGCCGACGAGATGCTCAACATGGGTTTCCTTGACTCTATCAATGAGATTCTGAGCCATGTGCCCAAGGATAGGAAAACCTTGATGTTCTCGGCCACCATGCCGTCGGAGATAGCGAAGATAGCCAAAACCTATATGCACAATCCGGTGGAGATAGTGATAGGCAACCGCAACGAGGGCGCTGCCAATGTAAAGCATGTTTATTATATGGTAAGCGCCAAGGACAAGTATCTCGCGCTTAAACGTATAGCTGACGACACCCCCAATATCTATGCCATCATATTCTGCCGCACGCGCCGCGACACACAGGAGATTGCCGACAAGCTGATAGCCGACGGATATAATGCCGAGGCTCTGCACGGCGATCTGTCGCAGCAGCAGAGGGATATTGTGATGCGCAAATTCCGCGATGGAGTGATCACCATGCTTGTGGCCACCGATGTGGCTGCCCGCGGGCTGGATGTGGACAACCTGACCCATGTGATCAATTACGGGTTGCCCGACGATACGGCAGTTTACACCCATCGCTCCGGGCGTACCGGCCGCGCCGGAAAAACCGGTGTGTCCGTGGCTATAATCCATTCACGTGAAAAAGGACGCCTGCGCGAGATAGAAAAGAAAATCGGAAAGAAGTTCGAGCGCAAGGAGGTGCCCACCCCGGAGCATATCATTGAAAAACAGCTCTACAACCTGGCCGACAGGATTGAGAAAGTGAAGGTGGACGAGGAGGAGATCAACAAATATCTGCCTGGAGTGAGCCGCAAATTGAGCTGGCTCAGCGAGGAGGACCTGCTCAAACGAGTGCTGTCGCTGGAGTTCAACCGATTGCTGGAGTATTACAAGGATGCGCCGAAAATTGATATCGACGAGGATCGCCCCCGCAAGGAGAAGAGCGACCGCGGCCCGCGCAGTGATAAGGAGAAAGACCGCCGCACCGCCGAAAAAGGTATGGAACGAGTGTATGTGAACCTCGGCAAGAACGACGGGTTCTATGCCGGCAATCTTATAGATATGCTCAACCACACCGTGCCCGGCAAGCGGGTGGATGTGGGGCGTATCGACCTCATGCCGGCCTATTCGCTGTTTGATGTGCCCAAAGGCGAGGCAAGGCGAGTGGTTGACGGCATACGCGGCGCTGAGTGGATGGGACGCAAAGCTTACAGCGAGATAGCCGACGCCCACAAGGATTATGCTCGCGCCAGCTCACGAAAAAACAAGTCGGCCCGCAGCGAGGATTCCTCGGATAAGGTGGAGGATGGTGAAACCACCTACGATTATTTCCTCAAGAAGTCACGTGGAGGCACCAAGAAAAAACGCCGCAAATAGGATAAGATACTCTTTTATTTATTATTAAAAGCAACAAAGGCCGCGCACTGCGCGGCCTTTGCTATTATAGAGAGTGGTGGGGAAATCAGAGCATGATGAACTTGAGGGTGTAAACCTTATCGGCAGTGGTGGCCTTGGCTACATATACGCCCTTGACAAGCTGCTGCACATTGAGCTCGGAGCCTTCAGTGCGGGCAACCATGCGACCGTTCATGTCGGTGACTTCAATCACAGCGTTCTCGCCAAGAGTGATGATGCCGTTGACCACCTTGAGGGGGGTGTTGGCGTCAGCACCGATGCTGAGGATGCCGGCGTAGGACTGGCTGATGTAGAACCAATGAGACTGATTAACCTCGCCGATATGGTACATGAGGTCCTCTTCTTCGCCTGTGGGGATGGCAACGAGCTGACTGGTGACATCAACAGGGTCAAGGTAGCCCTGGACATTGTCGTAGGGGTAGTCCCAAACCTGGCCAAGCACATTGTGGCCATCGTTCTCACCATAGCTGTCGGGAGTGACGCTCCAGATGCTGAGCCATACATCGGTTCCGTAGGGTACCATGATGTCAAACACGTTGTTGTCGTCAATGTTGGTGCCTTCGGCATCGGTGAATGCGGGATAGAGGTCGGTGTCATCGCCTGCGGCGTCAAGTACTTCTGCATAGAGGAAGAAGCGCTCAAGGTTGAATGTGAGTTCAACATTGACATTCTTTTCTTCTACCTGGAGGGTGTACTCGTTGTCGTAGAAGTCGTAGGTTTCGCCGTCTTCTTCATTATCCTCAATCTTGTAGAGGTCATAGACGGTTTCGCCGTTGATCACAGCTGCGGTGAGCTCATAGTGCTCGTCGGGGATGGCTGTGATGATAACAGTGGAGTTCTTGGGCACTTCAACGGGTTCGGTGTATTCCACAGCTTCCTCGTCGTTGACCTTGAGGGAGACTTTGCCGTGTTCGCCGGTGTAGGTGAACAGAACGGTGCTCTTCACCTCATAATTGAGGGCTATTTCAGAGTTGCCGTCAATTGTGAAGGGGAGCTGCTCAAGAGTGTAGTCGGTGGCGTTGCCGTCGGTGGTGACGGTGATACCGTTCACTTCTGCGCCGGAGATATTGCTCAGGTCAACAGTGAGGTCCTCGAAGAGGTAGGCGGTGCCGTCGATCACACGGCCTTCCTCACCGGTGATGGTGAATGTGCCGATGTTGTCAGTGGGCTGTACAATGTTAACAGTGACTGTTTCAGGTTCGTGGGCTGCACCTGCTTCGGAGATAATCTGCTCTTTGGGAGTAACCCATTTGTTGGAGGTGAACATACCGGCGTAGAGAGCAGCGGTGATAGTGTTGCTGGTGCTGGTGTTGGGCACGATCTGATCGTTCAGTCTGGGGCGGTAGTAGGACACGAGGCCATCGTACTGCTTGTTCTTGTTCAAGCGGGTGGCGCGGCGGATATCCTGCTGAGTGAGAGCCTTGGCCCAGAGCTGAACCTCTTCGAGGTAGCCGGCTGCGGAGTATTCATAAACATAGAATTGCGATGCTTCGGGGAGCAGACCGATACCGTAGGCCTCGTTGCCTTCGCTGTCCTTGCTCAGGTCAAGTGTACCGCAGAGATCACCGTCCTTATAGAGCGAGAGGGTCTTGGCTTCGTTGTCAGACACCACAGCGAGGAATGTCCATTCGTCAAGAGCTATGTCGGTGTCAGTGATGAGCTTGTCTATGCCGGGCATGGAAGTGGCGGAGCTGTAAACGCGGGCGTTGAGAGCGAGCTTGCCTTCGGCTGTCATCTCCACGGAGAATGCACCGTCGGTGGCCATGGAGCCGCTCTGGATGTCACCCATCAGACGACCCATGGGATCTTTGCCATACACGCTTCTGTTGGTAGGTTTGATCCAGGCAGCATCGGTGAAGTTGCGCGAACGCTTGTCGGTGGTGCCTACTTCGGCAGGATCATCGCAAGTGCCGGCGGTGTGCTCTCCGAGAGCGTCCTCGCTGAAGCGGAATGAGTAGTTGTGGTTGGATGAGCCGTTCTTCTGACGGCCGGGAATATATGCCACAGCTGCGGCGAAGTCAGCGGTTACCTCGATGTCGGAGGTCACGGTGTAGGGGGAGCCTTCCTCCACATCCTCGCCGTTGATGCGAACATAAAGAGTGGAGTATCCGGCAGCAGGAGTGGCGGCAACTGTGATGGTGCTGCCTTCAAACACTGTTGCACCGGGAAGGAGCGCAACGCCTTTGTCGTTCTTCACTTCGAGTGAACCGTTTTCAAGTATCGCGGTGTAGTTGATTGTGAACTGCTCAAGGTCGCGGAGCTCGATGGTGAGAGTGGTGCTTTCGCCAACAGTGAAGGAGTAAACGCCATTTTCATCAGCTTCGAGGACCTCGTCACCGAGACGCACTTCCTTGAGAGTCTTGCCCTCGGGCCAGCCGGTGATGGTGAGCTGGATTTCAGTGCCTTCAGGCACGTTGGCCAGGTCGAGCTCGGAGCCGTTGGGAGCCGAGATATTGTAGGTGGCCTCTGTTTCTTCTATGGTGATGGTGCGTACTGCATCGGTGAGGGTCACTTCAAAGGCAGCATCGGCTTCAACAGCCACAGTGGCACCGTTGTCGATATACTCGCCTGCATATTTGAGGGCGGTAAGGTAGTAGCCATCGTTGGGGGTGACAGTAGCTGTGAGGTTGGTGCCTACATTGAATTTGTGCTCACCTGCAGCATAGGTCTGAGTGCCGTCGGACACGGTGAAAGTGCCGCCGGTGACTTCGGGTATGGTCACGGTGTAGCTGGGCATCTCCATGATTTCACGACCGTCCACGAGTTCGGGAGTCTTTTCGGTGAAAGTGATGAGGTCAGTGATGATTCCGCTGTATTTAACAGCAGCGTTTGCCACGTGGTAGTATGTGGCCATGATGTCCTTGCCTTTTTCCGAAGTGGCTTTGTTGGCGAATTTGCCGGATTCGGCACCTTCCTCAGTGGCAGGGATGATGGTGTCGAAGTCGTACCAGAGGTCAAGGCCGCTCACCTTGTCGGGAGAGTAGTAGGCGGTGAGCACTTCGGCATCGGTGAGAGCCTTGGTCCAGAGCTGGAGCTCGTCGCAAGCACCGTTGAGCGCGAAAGCACCGGTGGAGATGATGCCGGGATAGTCGGGGAGGAGTCGCAAGGGGATGGCGCATGCTTGGGTGTCGATACGCTTGCCGTTTTTGTAAACGCGCATCTCCTGGGCATCCTTGTCATATACCATGGTGAGGTACATCCATTCGTCAAGAGAGATGGCTGCATCCTCGCCCTCGATGTCGTGGCCAACGGAGGAGTTCTGGGGGTCGGCGCACACCAACTTGAGGATACCGTCGGTACGCTTGGGATTGGTGGTGCCGTTGTAGCCTTTGGGGCGCACAACAATAAGACCGATAGAGGGGTTGTTGTTGGCATGTACGCGCTGGCCGATCAGGAGCAGGCCGGAACCGGTATCGTTGAGCTTATACCAGTCGTTGAGGTTGAACCATCCGGAGTAGGTGAACGATGTTTCGAGAGTCACGAAATCACCTTCTTCGCCGGTGCGGCTGGTGAGGATGGTTTCCGGAATCTCGATACGGTCGTCGCCCTGAGGCTTGACATAGGTATTGGCATAGGTTTGTGTGGCGAGGAAATTCACGGCCTTGTTGCCTGCGGGCTGAGGTCCGGGTGTGGTGATCTCCTCGGTGGTGACGGTGAGAGTGCCATCAGCGGTAACGGTGATGGTGTAGGTGCCATCTGCATTTGCGGCAACTTCTGCGCCGTTGTAGGTTACGGAAGCTATCTGCATGCCTTCGGGAGCGGTGATGGTGAATGTCACCTCTGTGCCTTCCTCAACCGCGGTGAGGTCGGTCTCGGTTTCTACTGTAGCGCCGTTGTCTTCAACAGTGACAGCATAGGTAGGAGTCGGTATATCCTCGACAACCATTTCAAGAGTGGCATCCTCGTTGACAACGAAGTTGTAAGTACCTTCTTCACCGTCAATGGGTGTGCCGTTGAGAGTCACTTCCTTGAGCTGCATGCCGTCGGGTGCGGACAGAACGGAGAGAAGCATATTGGTGCCGATTGCAAGAGTTGCCTCAGTGCCGTCGATGGCTTTCATGTTGTCGTAGTCGGCAAGGCCGTATTCGCAGCCGTTGCTCACCACGGTGAGGGTGCAGGTGGTGGGAGCAACTGTAATTTCGCGACCCTGAACCAAAGTCGGGGCATATTCTGTTTCCTGATGAGAGCCATTGTCAATTGGACCATTACCCCAGTCTGCTTGACCAACATATTTTTGGAACACGGCTTTTTCTGTGGTGCCATGGTCAAGAGTGTTGGCAAATTGGCTTGTGGTGCCTGCGGCAACTTCGTCAAAAGTGTAAAGAGCCTGTATGCTGGCTACCTTGGATGCGTCAACATAAGCCTGTGCGGCTTCAGCCTCTGTCAGGGCAGTATTATAGATTTCAGCTTAATCGAGTTCACCGCCGAAACCGTGGGAGGCGAAGTGGAACATACCATCCTTCCATTTATATGTGAGGGGACCTGCTAACTCCTGGTTAACCTTTTTGGTTCCGTCAACATAAACGGCAGCCTTTCTATTGACATTGTCAATGGTAAAGAGGAGGTAGTGCCATTCATTGAATGCAACGGTTCCAACTGTGGTACCATTAAGGCCAGTCTTGCCATTTACGGCGTCATCGTTTTCGCCGATAGCAATTTGGCCATTGGTGTCAATGGTGAAATACCACAGACCGTTAATGTTACAGTGATTTCCTGTGCCGTGAGACATCAGTAATCCCTTGTGGGAGCTGTGGGCACCGGTGGGACGGAACCACATGCCAACAGAGTAGCTGTCCTCAATGTTGCCACCGCCCTCAACATAGGAACCGAAGCCGGCTGCTTCCCAGGGAACGATTGTGCGATAATCTGTGGTGCCGGAGGTCTTCAATTCCTTTTGAATAGCCATGTTGACAGCAGCGGATTCGCTGTCGGCCAAGGGTGAGTACCCCTGTGCTGCTGACTCGGTGTCTGCTTTGGGTGACTTGAAGGCGTTGTTGGCCAAGCCGAGTCCCGCCATAGCGAGGACGGAGGCAGTCACCGTTATCAGCAGAAAAAGTAAGGTTTTTTTCATGTGATAATGATTTGGTTAATATATAGGTTGTTTAATGTTTGATTTGTGGATTAGAATATTTTTGCAAAGGTAGTGATAATAATTTGTGGAGGGGTTATCTTCCACTGTTAAAAATAGATAAAGCGGAGCCGTGGGTGGCTCCGCTCTATCTTTAGCAGTGCAAAATTTGTCTATTTGATGAATTTTATGGTTGCGGTGCTGTCGGCGGTGGTCGCTTTCGCGATGTATGCGCCGGGGAGTAGCCCGGCGGTGCTGAGGGAGCCGCTGTTGGTGCGGGCTACGGTGCGTCCGCACAGGTCGGTAACTTCAATGGTGCCCTCGGTGGTGGAGATGAGGGTGCCGTTGGTGTAGCGCAGTGTGGATTGTGTGTCGTTGCCCACTTTCGATATTGAACCGAGCAGGTCGGTTTGGGTGAGAACGAATGTGTGGTTGGCGCGGATGTCGTTGATGGGGTAGGTGAAGCTTCCATCTTCCTGCTCTTCAAGGAGGTCGGTGATGTCGTTGCCGTTGTCGGTGAGCGATGCCACACGGTGCACAAACTCTCCTATAGGCTCTGCGGGGAGAATGCAGAGTATCAGGTCATCGCCTTCAATCACTTCGAGAGGCTCGCCGGAGATGTAGTCAGGGTGTACTTCGAAGTCGGAGGTGTGCAGCTCGCCAAACACTACATTGAGGTCGTCCTCGCCATCGGCGGGCTGGGGGTTGAAGACGGTGATGAAGTAGCGGGGAATCTCGCAGTTGACGGCGATATGCTTATCTTCGTCAATGAATTTGATGGTGTAGGACATGGAGGAGAAGAGGTCGGTGGCATCCTGACCGTTGATGGATGCGGACTCTATGGCATACCCTTCTTCGGGAATCACTGTCAGCTCCACATCGCAGCCGTTGTTGACTTTGAGCCCGGCGGCTGTGACTTCGGATGTGGTGCCGTCGATTGTGGCCATAAGCGAGCAGTGTTCCCCGGCAAATGTGAGGTTGAGAACATCGTTGAGCCTGAGGCTTACGGAGATGTTGGACTCGGCGAAGAACGGTATTTCGTCGGGTGTGAGGAATGATGTGGTATTGTCATCGGTGTTGGTCACATTGACTGACAGAACTTTGAGTCCCTGGGTGAGAGAGGGCAGTACGGTGAGCTTTTCGAAGAGGATGGCGCTGTCGGTGATGGATCGGCCGTTTTCGCCGGTGATGGTAAACGAATTGTTGGCCAATGTGGGCTGGATGGCGTTGACAGTCACGGTTTTCAGTTGGCGTCCTTCGCCGGTGAGGGTGACGGTTTGTGGCTCAGGGCTGAGGAATTTCAATCCCTCGAAAGTGTAGCGGGTGCCACCGTAGAGCACGGCAGCGGTGGTTTTGCCCTCGGAGCCAAGGTTTTTAAGCTCGGTGGTGGATCCGTCGGCCAATTCCTCGGCCTTGTACCATGCAACGAGTTCTTCGGGCGCGGATGAGATTGACAGATTGTAGCTTTCTTTCAGTTCGTCCGGGGTGAGGGCTTTGGTCCATAGCTGCACTTCGCTGATGGCTACGGAAGCACCACGGTCGGCGATATAGAAGCAGCCTGCGCCGGGGTTGAGGTAGATTGACAGATAGGTGAGGAACGAAGATATCGGCTGGCAGTTTTTGTAGAGGGTGACGGTATTTTTGTCGGGGTCGGCGACAAGTGAGATGAACACCCATTCGTCGAGTGGTGTGCCGGGGTCGGTGGTCTCTGTGCCATACATGTCCTGGTAGGCGTCTCCGGTCAGCTGGCTGCGTCCCCGCAAGGAGAGTTTGCCATCGGTGTACTGTATGCTGAAGCCGTTGAATGCAGCCACGATGTCGTTAAGTCCCATGCCCATGAGGGAGCCGTTGCGGCCATCCTTGATGTTGACCCATGCGGAGTATGTGAAGCAGCGGGAGCGCTGGTCGGACTCGCCTTTCTCGCCATCAATATGCTCTCCGAGCGGGGCGTCGTCAAAGCGGAACGAGTAAACGGGGCTGCCGTTGCTGAACGACACGGCGGGTACCACCACGGAGTTGCCCTTGGTGGTTTGCTGGGCGTAGGTGCACAGTGGCAGCAGCAACGCGGCCATGAGCGTGAAAATGAATTTTTTCATGTGTGGTTTTTTGAAATAAGGTTAGTATGTGATATGTAGGGTTGTTATTCTTTTTCGTACCATTTGGAGTACATGAGGTAGTTGCGGGCTATTTTCTGGTTGAGCTCGCGGCTCTGCTCCGGGTCAACCATCTTGATGAATTTCGCAGGAGCGCCGCCCCACATCTCATTGGGCCCGATTTTGGTGCGGGAGAGCACCACCGATCCGGCAGCTACAAGAGCGCCTTCGCCCACCACGGCGTCGTCCATCACCACGGCGCCCATCCCTATGAGGGCGAGGTTGTGGATCTTGCAGCCGTGGAGAGTGACATTGTGTCCGATTGACACATCGTCGCCAATCTCAATGGTGGATTTCTGATAGAGTGTGTGGAGTACCGAGCCGTCCTGGATGTTGACGCGGTTGCCGATGCGGATGGAGTTGACATCGCCACGGAGCACAGTGTTGAACCAGATGCTACATTCGTTGCCCATCTGCACATCGCCTACCAATGTGGCGTTTTCGGCGAGGAAGCAGTCGGAGCCTGTTTGCGGGGTGTATCCCCTTACCGGTATGATGAGAGCCATGTTTTAGAGTGTTTGGGTTTTGTTGATGAGCCATTCCTGTTCGTTGGGTTGCAGCAAGGGGAGCAGACGCTCGCGCACGGTGGCGTGATAGTGGTTGAGCCAATCGATTTCGGCTTGGCTCATGAGTGATTTGTCAAACAGCTTGAGGTCGAACGGGAACAGTGTGAGGGTTTCAAATTTGTAGAAGTTGCCGAACTCGGTGGTCATGGCGGGAACGGTGAGCACAAGGTTCTCGCAGCGGATGCCGAAGCGGTCGCTGAGATACACACCCGGTTCGTTGGATGTGATCATGCCTGGAGTGAGCGGTGCGAGGGTGTCGTTGAGGCGGATGCTCTGCGGGCCTTCGTGCACGTTGAGGAAATGTCCCACACCGTGGCCGGTGCCGTGGAGGTAGCTGAGGCCGTTTTTCCATAGCGGCATGCGGGCGAGAGCGTCAAGCTGTGCTCCGCGTGTGCCTTCGGGGAATATGGATGTGCCGAGGGCTATGTGGCCTTTCATTACCAGGGTGAAGCAGCGGCGCTGTTCGTCGGTGGGGGTGCCGAGCGCTATGGTGCGTGTGATGTCGGTGGTGCCATCAAGGTAGTTGGCGCCGGAGTCGATGAGCAGCAGTGAGTCTGTGGAGATCTCGGCGTTTGTGGCGGGGGTGGCGGAGTAGTGCACGATGGCTCCGTGGGGGCCGAATCCGGCGATGGTGTCGAAGCTGATGTCGAAGAACAGGGCCTGTGCGCTGCGGTGCTTGAGGAGAATGTCGGCCACATCTATCTCGGTGAGTTTGTGTCCGTTGGCTACGGTGTTTTCTATCTCCATGAATGAGCGGACCAGAGCTACGCCATCGCGCTCCATGGCATGACGCACGCCTTGGATCTGCACATCATTCTTCACCGCCTTGAGCATGGCCACCGGTGATGTGCCTACAACGGCGTTGCTGCCAAGGAGGGAGAGCCATGCTCCGGCGGTTTGGTTGGCGCTCAGGAGCACTTTGGCGTTGGTGGCGGCAACGGTGTCCTTCACATCGGCCATGGCTTCGGTGTAGGGGCGGGTAGCCACGTTGGCGGCTGCGAGGTGTGCTTCCACCTCGGGAGTGAGTTTGTCGGTGTCAAGATAAAGAGTGCTTCCTTTGGGCGAGAGGTAGAGGTAGGCGGTGAGCACCGGGTTGCTCTCCACATCGCGGGAGCGGATGTTGAGTGTCCATGCCACTTCGGCGAGGTCGCTGATGAGCACGGCATCAGCACCCTGGGAGGCGGCGTCGGCCAGCACTTTGGCTATTTTTGACATGGGTGTTTCGCCGGCGTATTTTTCCTCGTGGATGAACACCTTGTCCTTGGGAAGGGCAGGGCGGTCGAGCCATTGGGTGTCGATGGGGCGGAAATCAACGCGGAGCTTGATGCCGGAAGCGGCGAGCTCGTCTTGCATGGCTTGCGTGGCTGTGATGCTGAACACCATTCCGTCCACGCCCACGGTACTCCCGGCAGGGAGATTGTTGCGGAGATACTGCTCGATGGTGGGCACGGATGGTTTTCCTTCTTCCATCACATCGATGCAGGTGCCTTTGAGCTGGGCTGCGGCCTGGAGCCAGTAGCGGGAGTCAGCCCATACGAAAGCGTGGTTCATTGTCACTACCAGAGCGCCTGCGCTGCCGGTGAAGCCGCTGAGCCAGCGGCGCACTTGCCAGTGGTCGGCGAGGTATTCGCTCAGGTGGGGATCGGTTTGAGGTATGACAACGGCTTCGATGCCGCATGAGCGCATATTGTCGCGGAGGGCGGCTATGCGGGCGTTAATCAGTTCGGGTTGCATATTATAAGTTTAGTTATTTATATTAATTAAGGTGTGGTGACATCGGGGTGTCACTGTCTCACAAAGGTAACTATTTTTTCTTAGCGTGGGTTGTGGAGAGCCGATAAAATTGCCGTTTGGTGTCAGAAGCGGCGTGTGGCGGTATATGAGCCCGGAATGAGTAAAAATTTTTCAAAAAAATGCATCTTTGAATATCGTTGATTATTAGGGAGCTGCGGATGAGTTTGCATGATTGGTATTAAAAAAGTGAAGAAAAATTCCCAAAAAGATTTGGTGGTATAAAACATTTGGCTTAACTTTGCAATCGCTTTTGGGGCTCAGATGAGAGCCTGATGACATAAACGCCTCTTTAGCTCAGTTGGCCAGAGCACGTGATTTGTAATCTCGGGGTCGTTGGTTCGAATCCGACAAGAGGCTCAAAGAAAAGGAGATATGTTCTAACAAGAATGTATCTCTTTTTTATTTGTTTTTTACGAAAAAAGTAATAGCTTTGCTCTGTAAAACCTAATATTATGATACGAAAACAACCTTATACCTTCTATGTACTCTTCGTTTTTCTCTTTCTGATCCCTTTTGGTAAGGCGTTTGCCGGTTGGAACAACTTCATTGTAAACTTTGATAAAAGCCTTTATGGGAAAGGTCCTCAGACTTGGCAAATAGCTCCTTATGATGACCATTGGGTGTATTTTGCCAATAAAAACGGCATGGTGCAATTTGATGGTAATGTGTGGAAAGTATTTCCGTTAAATAACTTCTCGGATGTGCGTTCCGTATTGGCATCCACTATTCAGAAAAGAATCTATGCCGGTGGTATTAATGAATTTGGCTATTACGAACCGGCAGAAGACGGCGAACTGATTTACCACTGTATGTCCGATACGCTTGACAACTCTGTTCGTATGCTTGGCAATGTGTGGGGAATCCATGAGGCGGATAATATCCTTTATATACAAGGCGATGACCGTGTAGTGAAATATCTGAATGGAAAATATACCGCTATCGAAATGAATGCCAAGATCGACTGTTCCAATATGGTGAACGGTATCCTCTATATAGGTACCGATCGTGGTGTGTGGGTACTGGTCGGAAATACTTTCTTTCCATTGCAGGGTGCGGATTCCCTGGCTTCCAATCGTATCCGTGGAATCATTCCACATAAGGGTGGGGGAATCATCATCGTGACGGCGTATGACGGTCTGTTTTATTATAATGGCCGTACCATTGCTCCTTTTATTACCGGTGCAGAGGACTTTATGCGTGAGAACGAAGTTTTTTGTGTGGCTGCTCAAGATGATAAGATAGCTTTGGGAACTATTCATAAAGGCTTATTACTGATAGATTGCGCTACCATGGATGTGAAATACTTCAACGAGAATAACGGACTGCGTAATAATACGGTGCTTTCCGTAGCCTTCGACGGCCAGGGAAACTTGTGGGCGGGTTTGGATAGTGGTATTGATCATGTTTGTCTGAGCTCTCCTTTTACCAATTTGTATTCATATCCTTATTCTTACGGTACGGGCTATGCGGCGGCTGTTGAGAATGGCTATTTGTATCTGGGTACCAATCGGGGGCTTTATTATACTTCTTATCCGGTGAAGCTGAACGGTAGTTTACCGGATATTCATCCCGTTCCTCAATCCAGTGGTCAGGTGTGGAACCTGTGTAAAATTGGTGATGATCTGTTTTGTCTTCATGATCGTGGAATTTTTCAGATTAAAGGTACAAGTATACATAGAATCACGGATATTACGGGTGCCTGGTGCTGTCAAGAGGTTATGGGGCGACCCGATCGTATGTTTGTAGGGGTGTATAATGGCATTTATCTTTTGGAGAAGAAAGCGGGCGAATGGCATATGCTTTGTAAGATCGAAGGATTTGTTGACTCAAGCCGTTTGTTTGAGCAGGAGTCTGCCAGGATTCTATGGGTTCATAATTCCGGCATTATCACCCGTGTGGAGTTGAGTGAGGATTTAACCCGTCAGATCAGTGTAAAATCCTATGGTGTGGCAGAAGGCTTTCCGGTTGAGCGTGATATTTATGTAGCTAAAATAGAAGGCCGTGTTTATTTTGCCACTTCCCACGGTATTTATAAATATAATATTCACAAAGATATGATGGAGCCTTGCAACGATATGAATAATTTGTTGAATGGCACTGCTCCCTATACGCGTCTATTGGAATATCATGACCGGCTCATCAGTCTGAGCCCTTATGAAATCTGTATAGCTAATCTGGGGACTTATAAGAGGGGAGCCAATACCAGTATCAATTCCATTCCCCAATCTTTGCTTGAGTTGGTGCCGACGTATGCCATTGTTCCTTTATCGGATTCGCTTATGGTGATTCCGAATGAAGAGGGATTTGCCTTGTTCACGATTCCGGCGGTGAAGCACCGGCAAGATCTTGCCCATTCCGTATATATCCGGAATATGTATATTACCTATCCTAAAGATTCTTTGATATATACAGCTAATTTTCTAGGAAAGAAGCCGTCCCTCGCTATTAACTATACATCCAATTCGGTTCGGTTCGATTATAGTCTTTCTTTCTTGGCTTTTGGAGGAGATGATATTCGTTTTCAGTATCGTTTGAATGAAGGAGCATGGTCGGACTATACCACTGTGCATACCAAGGAATATAGTAATCTGTCCGAAGGTGATTATACTTTTGAAGTAAAAGCCATTTATCCGGACGGTACTACTTCATTGGATGAACTTTCTTTCCGTATTCTTCCGCCTTGGTATCGCAGTGTGCCCGCCTATGTCTTCTATTTCGTCCTTATGTTGTTGGGCGTCTGGTATATTTACCGCTGGGATGATGTACGTGTGAAACGGAAGAAGCAACAGGCAGTTGTGGAGAAAGATAAAGAATTGCATGAAATGGAGAAGGAGTTTGAGGCTGAAAAATCCCGGCGAGAGAAACAGATTATGCAATTGGAGAAAGAAAAGCTGGAGTACGACTTGCAGCATAAAAGCCAGGAGATGGCTAACCTGATGATAAACTTTGTCCGTAAAAACGAGATGTTGACGGAGATCAAATCGGAAATTTTCAAAGTGGCTTCCTCTCTGAAAGGGGAGGGCGCCCGTGAAGGTAAGCAGCTTCTTCTGATTATAAATGGTAAAATAGACTCTAATATCCAAAGTGATGAAGTGCTGAAACGCATCGAAGATCAGTTCGATTTGATTCATAACAACTTTATGAAACGCCTTCATGCCCGTCATCCCGATCTCTCAGATAATGAGCGTATGATGTGTGCCTATCTGAAAATGAATCTTTCCACTAAAGAGATTGCTCCTTTGCTGAATATCTCTGTTCGTGGCGTTGAAACTATCCGTTACCGGTTGCGCAAAAAGTTTGGTTTGGAACGTGAGGATAGTTTGACGGATTATTTAAATAATAAATTGTAGGTGGCGGGCATTTCTTTGTCTTCAGCCTTTATTCTCAGGCTCGTTTTTTCTCACAGTGAGTTTGTACCAACTTTTACTTGCACGCTTGCACTCATGTCTTGTATCTCCCTATTCATCGGCAATGCGGCGGTGGTGGCAGCAAATGAAAATAGAGTGCAGGTAAATTTGCTTGCACTGATAAAAATAAGCGTATGTTGCTGGCAATCTTGGTGTTGTAATCTATTTCCGTGCATGAGCCTACTGTTTCTAACCCTCTTGTATTTATGATTCTTCTCATCAAAAAGATGACGAATATGGCATTTTTTTGCGTAAACCGCTCATGTTCTCTTTCGTTTGCCGCCTGTCTCTTTAGTCAGTCACTTGTGTTTCTTTAGCTAACCGCTTGTGTTTCTTTAGTTAATGGCCTATGTTTCTTTAGTTAATAAACGATGTTTTAGATGTGACCACTATGCAGGGCTGACGCATTAAAAATACTTCATTGATAAAAGTTCACAAAGTAGTTCAT
>OJOK01000403.1_pt1 | contig 27922 bp, 22 predicted proteins | sample 1598051 | NCBI WGS metagenome assembly OJOK01 (sample SAMN01915205, study PRJEB22387) | human gut metagenome | isolation source: stool | host: Homo sapiens | place: USA
TGCGCCCTCTGCCGCCAGCTCGCGCAGCAGGGGCATACTTTTGTACACCGTGGGGTGGGCAAACACCACCGCGCCGCCGCTGGCTTTAGCGGTAGCCAGCACCTGCCGCACCGGCAGATACTCCGGCGAGTGCAGTACGATGCCCCGGGGGTTCCACCCGAACAGCTTGTGGTAGGTCTCGCCGTAAATGCTGCCGTCACTCAGGCCAAGCTCCCCCAGCACCTGCATGATGCCGCTTTTGTAGATCACGCCGCTTTCGGCCGCCGTCTCCCAGACAAGCTCCTCGGTGAACTGCGGGTACATTGCCTCCAACTCGTGGACCGTCTGCAGGCCGCAGGCATTGCGCCGCTGCTTCATGATCTCGCAGTGCTCCCGGAGCGGGACACAGTCCAGGTTGGGGTAATAGCACAGCAGATGCACCCGGTGCTGGCGCTCAAAATCGTAACCGGTCAGCTCCACCGCTGGGATCAGCTCCACGCCCTCCTGTCGGGGATGGGCGTAGCAGTACGCCGCACTCAGGGTGGTGTCGTGGTCGGAGATGGCAATGGCATGCAGCCCGGTACGGGCCGCGATGCCCGGCAGGCGCTGGATGGGCACCGAGCCGTCGGAACAGGTGGAATGGTTGTGAAGATCGCAGGACATGGAAACGCCTCTTTAATGTTTGTAGAAATTGATCAGGCAGCCGTCAGCCAGGATCTGGCGCTCGTCGGTGGTGAGCGGAGTCATGTACAACTCAAACTCCTTGACGGTATCGCCCAGAACGTAGGCCTTGATGTTCTGCAGATCGCCCTTGAGTGCTTCCCGCACATTGGGGATGAGCACATAGTCCCCCAGACCAAAGGGGGTAGCGCCTGCCAGCTGCAGGGGCAGCATACCCCAGTTGATCAGGTTGGAGCGGTAACGCTTGGTGGCGTACTCGGTGACGATGTTGGCCCCGGCACCCAGCACACGCTGGCAGCTGGCGGCCTGCTCACGGGCGGAGCCGTCGCCCGGCTTGACTGCAAAGATGGTGGAGGCGATCTGCAGGTCGTTCCAGGTCAGGTTCTCGCAGCCGGGCACGGCGTGCACCTTTGCCAGCAGGGCGTCATCGGCTTTGCCGGCACGGCGGGCTTCTTCTTCGGCACGCACGGCCTTGGCACGGCCCACATACTCCGGGTCCTTGCGGCTGAGGGTGAACTCGGCCAGACCCAGGGGGTTGGAGCGGTAGGAGGAAGTCTCACCGGAGGGGATCAGCTCGTCGGTGGTGGTGACGGGGTCGGTGATGTAGGAGCAGACCTTGACCAGCAGATCGTCGGTCAGGGCAGGCATCTCGGGCCAGTCCTTGATGTTCGGGCCGAAGCGCAGCTCGGCATCCGGTTCGGCATGGCCCCAGCCGTTGTAAACGCGCTTCTCGTACAGGGAGGCGTTGTAGTGGTACTCAGGGTTCGTATACTCCACGTCCAGATCGGTGGCAGCGGTCAGCTTGCCGCCGTTGGCTGCGGTGGCCGCGATGGACCGGGCGTCCATCAGGGCAACGGCAGCCATCTGACCCTCGCCCGGCTTGGAACCCTCGCGGTTCGGGAAGTTGCGGGTGGTGTGGCGGATGGAGAACTCGCCGTTGGCCGGGCAGTCGCCTGCACCGAAGCAGGGGCCGCAGAAGCACTCGCGCATGATGGCACCGGCGTTGACCAGATCGTTGGCACGGCCATTCTTGAGCAGTTCGCTCAGGGCGGGCATAGAACCCGGATAGATGCTCAGGGTGAAGGCACCGTTGCCGCAGCTCTGACCCCGCAGGATGTCGGCAGCGGCGCAGATGTTGTCGAAGGTGCCGCCGGCGCAGCCAGCGATCTCGCCCTGATCGACCCAGATGGCACCATCGTGGAACTTGCTGTCCAGATTCATCTTGGCACCCTTGATCTGCTTGTTGGCCTCTTCCTGTACAGCGTGCAGGATATCGGCAGCGTTGGCCTGCAGCTCGTGGATGGTGTAGGTGTTGGAGGGGTGCATCGGCATAGCGATGGTGGACTCAATGGTGCTCAGGTCGATGTAGACGCAGCCATCGTAGTAGGCCACCTCCGCAGGCTGCAGCTTCTTGAAGTCCTGCGGACGGCCGTGGATAGTGTAGTAACGCTGGGTTTCCTCATCGGTGACCCAGATGGAGGACCAGCAGGTGGTCTCGGTGGTCATGACGTCGATGGCGTTGCGATACTCGATGGGCAGGCCGGCAATGCCGGGGCCGACGAACTCCATGACCTTGTTCTTGACATAGCCCTTCTTATAGACGGCACCACAGATGCTCAGAGCCACGTCGTGGGGACCGATGCCCGGGCGGGGCTTGCCGGTCAGGTAGATGGCGATGACCTGCGGACGAGCGAAGTCATAGGTGCGGCCCAGAAGCTGCTTGGCCAGCTCGCCGCCGCCCTCGCCGACCGCCATGGTACCCAGTGCACCGTAGCGGGTGTGGGAGTCGGAGCCGAGGATCATCTTACCGCCGCCGGCCATGGTCTCACGGTTGTAGCTGTGGATGTTGGCCATGTTGGTAGGGACGTAGATGCCGCCGTATTTATGAGCGGCGGACAGGGCGAACTTGTGGTCGTCCTCGTTGATGGTGCCGCCGACAGCGCAGAGGCTGTTGTGGCAGTTGGTCAGGACATAGGGCAGCGGGAACTGCTTCATGCCGGAAGCGCGGGCCGTCTGGATGATGCCGACATAGGTGATGTCGTGGCTGGTCATCGAGTCGAACTTCAGTTGCAGCTGGTCGGGATCACCGCTCTTGTTGTGGGCCTGCAGGATACCGTAGGCCATAGTGCCTTTCTCAGCTTCCTTTGCGTCCACGGTGCGGCCGGTCTTCTGGGCCACTTCCTCAGGACAGGAGCAGATGGTCTCGCCGTTTACAAGGTAGATACCGTTATCGTATAATTTCAGCATGGTACTCTCCATTTTTCACACATTTGCGTTCTTATACTCTCTCAAAAAGGCACTCCGGAAAAGGGGAGCCTCCCCTCCCCGGAGTGAATCAGACTTTTACAGAACCATCGAAACGATGAGGTTGAATATAGCTGCAACACCGATGCTGATAGGCGTTGCGACGAACAGCAGACGGTTGAACAGGCTGCTGCGCTCTTCCTCATTGCCACAGGAACCCAGAATCAGGGAACCGCCGGAAGAGAAGGGGCTGATTGCACTGCTCTGCGCGCCGAGAACCGTGCAGGTGAACAGATTGGCCGCGCCCAGACCCGTCGTTGCGGACAGACCGGGGATCAGCGGGAACAGAGCCGGGCAGACAACACCGGTGGTAGAGCTGAAGAAGCTCATGACTGCGCCGACCAGACTGAATGCGATCGGAACCAGGAAGGTCGGAACGTTGCTGCCGATCCAGTTGGACAGCAGGTCAATGGTTCCAGCCTCAACTGCAACGGCGATCAGCATACCAGCTCCGGCGATCATCAGGATAGTATTCCAAGGAACACGAGCGATGATCTCCTTCTGCGGAGCAAGCTTCATCAGCAGCGCAATGACAGCGAAGACGAATGCGACCAAGCCGACGTCGATCTTTCCTGCAACCAGCTTGATGACCGCATTGCCGGGGATCAGCAGCTTGAGCAGCGGGAAAGCCAGAACGACTGCCATCATCGCGACCATGAGATAGAGCGTCTGCTTCTGTGCGGTGGTGTATGCTTCCGGTTTTTCAAATTTGATATCTTTGCCGATGTTGCGGTTTGCAGGCAGTGCAAAACGGAAAATCGTAACGAGGATCAGAGAGAACAGGACTGCCAGACCGAACATTTTCAGGCAGGTCACGAAAGAATCAATGGCTTCCAGTTCGGGAGCTGCCTCATAGGAGCTGTCCATCAGACCACGGAAGATAACGCCAAGCGCAGCCGTCGGGAAATCACCGCCCGCCAATGCGCCGCAGTTGATGGCGACTGCACCGGTCAGCTTGTCCATCTTGGACTCTTCGCAGATGAGCAGCGTGATGGGAGCGAGGAATGCCAGAACCGTGAAGTACGCTGCACCCATGACCGACAGGATGACAGCAACGGCGAACAGTGCATATGGCAGCATTCCCGGGAATTTACGGCAGGCATACAGCAGCGAGCGGGAAATCTTTTCCAGCGTGCCATTGGCTGCTGCAACATTATAGAACAACGAAACGGAGATGATGACGAACATCGTGTTCGTCGGCCAGAATGCAATCAGAGCTTTCGGCTTGAGATCCAGCCAGAAACAGCCGATAAAATATGCAAATACAATGCAGAAGAAACCCGTATTGATCTTGGTTTTATAGCCAAGAAAGACTGCCAGTGCGATGGCAGCGATAATAACAGCACTTTGCATGGAACATCCTCCTTATTCCACTTCTTCGGCGTTACTCGATGCCGAGCAAGCCTGCCGCAATGGTATGCGACATGTAGTAAATCTGGTCGTCCGGCACACCATGATCCGACAGATATTGGAGATACTGCTGCATCGCGATCTCCCAGTGAGGATTCTCGGTCTGACCGCCGTCCGTGCTGATGAGCACATTCTTGTAACCAACCTCTTTGATGACCTCAAGGTTTTCGGGCAGATTGCTCTTGTACTTGCCGCCGCCCATGTTCTGTGCATAGCAGCGTTCCAGCAGAACATCGTAATCCTTGACGATCCGTTTCTGGTCTTCGATGCTCATGTCGACGACCCACCATTCCGGATGGGTGACGACCAGCTTCTTGACACCGGCAGCGCGGGCTGCATCGCAGACGATGAAGCTCTCTTCGGGGGAAATATGCGCCGTGCCGAGTACTGCGTCATAATCCTTGACCAGCTGGAAGATGTCCTTCATCTCGGGAACAATTTTTCCATTCTCGGTCACCTTCACGCCATCGTCCGGGTTCTTGCCGAACTTTGCCAGATGGTTCTGGGCGTGCTGGGTCGGCAGCCAGACCACTTTGGCTCCCAGCTTCAGCGCGACCTCGACCGCCGCCGGATTCAGGCCGCCGACCGGATGGTTCAGGGTGATGCTGCCGAACATGGTAAAGTCGTTGTCGCCATGGACGATCTTGTTATAACGGTTGCACAGATAAGCCCGATCCATCGTCGTACCCTGATGGGTCTTGATGACAATGGCTCTTGCGCCCACCTTGACCGCGGCATCCGTCAGCTCCAGATCGTCATACGCTCTCAGTCGAAGATCCGGATTGGTGTGGACGTGCATATCAATAACGCCCTTCATTGGATATACGCTCATGTTTTACCTCTTTTCCATCATGATCCTGTACAAAAGAATCCTCATCTGCAGTTGAAGTTCTGGTGATTTTAGTATATAATCATTTCTGTGATTGGAAAAGTCCTGTTTTTATAATAGTCCCTATAGGCAAAACCGATAGAAAAAAAGAAATTTCTGTCGTTTTTGGAGGAATTGTCATGGATCTCCGCGAACTATACTATCTGAACGCCCTTGCCGAAGAGCAAAGCATCTCGAAAGCCGCCGAGCGGCTGTACATCGCGCAGGCCAGCCTGAGCCAATTCCTGCGCCAGTTCGAGGCGCAGCTTGGCTCCCCCATCTTCGTGCGCACCAACAAGGGTATCCGCCCCACCCCTTCCGGCAAGGTTTTTCTGAGTCACGCTAAGCACATCTTAAAAGAGTACCAGCAGGCCCAGCAGGAGTTCTGGGACAACGAGAACACCGTCGGCGGCACCGTGTTCTTCGGGGTCAGCTCCTTCCGCGGCAGCTATGTCATCCCGCCCATCCTGAAAAAATTCTACGACCAGAACCCTCGGGCTACCATCAACATCTACGAGGGCAACAGCATGAATCTGGTAGAGAAGATCCGGGAGGGCGAGTTGGATCTTGCGCTCTCCGCCTACCCTATCGTCAGCACCGAGGGCATCCAGATGGAATACCTCTACCGGGACGAGGTGCTGCTGGTCGCCACCAAAGACCACCCAATCTTACAGCAGGCCCGCATGGACGAGACCGGGCGGCTCCGCGTCTCGATGGAGGAAGTCACCCGCCATGAGTGCATCCTCAGCGGCAAGGATACCATGCTGGGTCACCTGATCCGAAGTGCGTTCGAAGCCTACGGCCTGCGACTGAAATCGAAGCACGACAACATCACCGCCGCATTTGCCGCATCCATGGCACGGGTTGGCCTTGCTCTGGCTTTCACCTACCGCTCCTGCATCGTCGAAGAGCCGGATGTCGTCTATCTCTCGCTGGGGTCGCAGGGGCTTTACCTCCGGCTGGCCCTGCTCTCCCCCACCACCGACTACCGCTCCAAGGCGACGCTGGCCCTGACCAAGCTGCTCCGCGAAGAGCTGAGTGGCAAAAACGCAGATAAAAAGACACCCTCGCCGTCCAATCAGATCAACGAAGGTGCCCTGTAAGGTTCGATTCTGTTTATGCGTGATTGAAGCCCTTGCCGAAGACCTCGGTGGTGCTGAGCATCGAGATAAAGGCGTTGAGGTTTTCCTTATGGATAAATGCCTGCAGCTGCAATGCCTCGCGGTGGGTGAGGGTCGTATAGATCATGTAGTGGGGCCGGTCGGTATAGGCACCGTAGCAGGGCGTATAGGTCGCGCCGCGCACCAGCTTGCGCATGACGAAGTCACAGATGGGGTCTTTGTCGTCGCAGATGATGAGGATGGCCTTACACATCTTCATCTGCTCGAGAACGGCATCGACGACGAGGCTCTTGACCGTCAGACCCACGAAAGAGTAGAGAGCGGTGTAGAGGTCGAAGACGAAGCAGGCTGCCAGCACCATGGCGAGGTCGGTGATAAAAAGCGCCTCGCCGGTGTTCTTCATATGGGCGTATTTTTTCAGGATGAGGGCGACGACATCGGTGCCGCCGGAAGACGCGCCCACGTTGAAGAGCAGAGCCGACGCAATGGCGGGCAGGGCGATGGCGAAGACCAGGTCCAGCATGGGCTGGTCGGACAGGGGGCCGCTGAGGGGGACATATTTTTCAAAAAGGGCCAGCTCTGCCGTCATGACGACGGTAGCCCAGCCGGTGCTGATGGCAAAATCCCTACCGAGGAATATCCAGCCCAGAATGAGCAGGAGGATATTGGCGCAGGATGAAAAAGCTGAGGCCGACAGGGGCGTGAGCTTTGCCACAAGGGCCGCGCCGCCGGTCACGCCGCCGAAGACGAAGTTGTTGGGGAATTTGAAGAAGTATACGCCGATGGTCATGATGCTGATACTCAGGGTGATGATAACGTATCGACTGACGATCTGCAAGATCTTTTCCCGCGTGCTGATCTCCATTTGACTGTTTCCTTTCGCCGTCCGCGCGGCACTCTCTTCTCACACGAAGGGCCGTTTCTCTGCCCATTACTTGTGTTATTGTAACACTGCCCACCGCGCCGTTCAAGAGGAAAAAACTTTCCGCACAAAAACCGCCCGCTTCGTTTTCCACAAAGCGGGCGGCAGCTGTTGAATTTATGGAAGTGCTTACAGCTTCTTGCCGGTCAGCATCTCGTAGGCTTCCTCATACTTGGCGATGGTCTTGTCGATGACGTCCTGCGGCAGGTCGTAATCACTGTCGGGGTTGGCCAGCAGCCAGTTGCGGACGAACTGCTTATCAAAAGAGGGCTGACCGTGGCCGGCCTCGTAGCCCTCCAGCGGCCAGAAGCGGGAGGAATCGGGGGTCAGCATCTCGTCGCCGAGGATGACGTTGCCCTCCTCATCCAGACCGAACTCAAACTTGGTGTCGGCTATGATGATGCCGCGGGAGAGGGCATACTCAGCGCACTTCTTATACAGAGCGATGGTGTAATCACGCAGCTTGGTGGCGTACTCCTCACCCTTGCCGGGGAACAGCTTTTCCAGCACGTCGATGCTCTGCTCGTAGGAGATGTTCTCGTCGTGGTCGCCGATCTCAGCCTTGGTGGAGGGGGTGTAGATGGGCTCGGGCAGCTTCTCGGACTCCTTCAGGCCCTCGGGCAGCTGGATGCCGCAGACCTTGCCGGTCTTCTGGTAGCTGGCCCAGCCGCTTCCGGTGATGTAGCCGCGGACGATGCACTCGACGGGCAGCATGGTCAGCTTGCGGCACATCATGCTGCGGCCCTCGTACTGGGGCTGCTGGAAGAACTCGGGCATCTCCTTCACGTCCACGCTCAGCATATGGTTGGGCAGCAGGTCGCGGGTGTAGTCGAACCAGAACTTGCTCATCTGGGTCAGCACTTTGCCCTTGTTGGTGACTTTATTCTTTAAGATAACATCGAATGCAGAGATGCGGTCGGTGGCGACCATGATGAGGCTGTCGCCGTTGTCGTAGATCTCGCGGACCTTGCCTTCCTTGATGGGCTTGAACTCAGTCATAGCAAAACTCTCCATTTCCCTTATTCCGTAGGTATCTTTTCTTTTGGTCATTGGCAGGCTGTCTGCCGTCCTGTTACACTATAATCTTATCACAGGAATTGTCCGTTGGGAAGAAACAGATGGGAGAGAAATGGGTCAATTTTTGGTTTTTTCTCGTGAAAAGTGCTAAAATTCAACTTAATTTTTCGTCGTTTTGACGGCAAAAGTCGTACTTTCGCCCCATTTTTGCCTGCCTTGCTGACCGAAACGCCGTCATTGACGAAATTTGTGAAAACGTGTATCATGGGTAACAGCATCGCATTTTTCAACTTTTGTCTTTTAAGGAGGTCCATGCCATGCGCCCTCTCATCATCGCCCATCGCGGCGCGTCCCATCTGGCCCCCGAAAACACGCTGACCGCGTTCCGTCTGGCAAAGACGCTGGGTGCGGACGGCTTCGAGTGTGACGTTCAAATCACCAGGGACCGTCATCTCGTGGTGGCCCACGACTACCTCACCGACCTCAAGACCGGCGTCCACGGCAACATCCCGGATATGGACTTCGACGACCTGCGCCAGCTGGATTTCGGAAAATGGAAAAGCCCGGAGTTCGCGGGCGAAAAGATCCCCACCCTCGAAGAGGTTCTGGAAGTCGCACAGGACTTCAGGATGATACATATTGAGTTAAAGCCCTACTTGGACCGGGACGAAGAGATCGTGGACCGGATCATCGACGCCGTCCTTGACGCCGGGCTGGAAGAAAAGGCCGTGCTCACCTCCTTCGAGTACGGCGCCCTCCGCCGGGTGAAGGAGCGGATGCCCCAGATGGCCACCTGCGCCATGACCCTCAGCCCCGAATCCCAGCTCAGCCAGCCGGCCACCTTCTGGGAGAAACTGGGCCTCAAGAAGACCGACCCTCTCGTGGAGAAGCTTTCCAGCCCCCAGGCCCTCAGCGAAGCGGCCGCTCTGCTGGAAGACCCCAGCAGTCTGGACGAAGAGAACAGCGTCCTCATCTACTACCTGAAAGACCGTCTCGATTTTCTCTACTCCATCTTCCCCGGCATGAACCTGGCCGAAATTTTGCAGCAGTATTATTATCAGACGGATTTTGTGAACTATGTGGCCCAGTTCGGCTTCCCGGTGGATTACGTCGGGCCGGAGTACCACGCCTTTTTCCGGGACAAAGACCTTATCCCCAATGCCCACGCCCGCGGCTTCAAGGTCGCGCCCTGGCCGGTGGGCGTGGAGAGCCGGGACGACCTGCGCCAGCTGTTCCGGCTGGACCCGGAGCTTGTGGTCACGAATAAGCCCGAGGTGGCTGTTTCCATCCTCACCGGGCTGGGCCAGTGGGACGAATCATCCAAAGAGGGTTGACAGCCCTCTTTTTTTGGAGCATAATAGTCCTGTATCGAACAGTTTTATGTGAAACAGTTCGGCGTTCGAACATTCACAGCAAAAGCCAAACCAGAAGGATGATACTATGAACCAAGCCTTTGAACCCGCCTGCACCCCCATCGCGCCGCCGTGGGAGGCTCCGCAGGTCATCCCGGCCCAGCTGCGCCGGGTGAACAACCTTATTTTCCGCAAGATAGGCCAGATCGCCCGCACCAATGGCGTGGAGGCCGTGACCCCCATGCACGGCTGGATCATGGAGTATCTTTACCGGCACTCCGAGACCCCAGTGTTCCAGCGGGACATCGAGCGGGAGTTCTCCATCACCCGTTCCACTGTCACCAACATCCTGCAGCTCATGGAGCGCAAAGGCTACATCACCCGCCAGAGCGTGGAGCAGGACGCCCGCCTCAAGCAGCTGGTCCTCACCGAAAAAGGCCGCCAGTTCCACGAGGACACCATGCGGGCCTTCCACCAGACCGATGAATATGTGGCCGGCCTGCTCACCGAAGAAGAGAATACCGAGCTGCTGCGGCTGCTGAATAAACTGTATCTGGGACTAAAGTGAAACAAATATGAACTTTTTCCGAAACTTTGGAAAAAGCATTGACTTTAATATTGTTTTGTATAAAATTGTTCCGTACCAAACAATTTATCAAAGGAGGCTCAAAGTATGATAAAGAAGCTTGCTTCCCATCTGGGCGAATACAAACGCGCCGCTATCCTGACGCCGATGTTTTCCGCACTGGAAGCAGTCATGGACATCCTGCTGCCCACCATCATGGCGTTCATCATCGACCTTGGCATTGAAAAGGGCGATATGAACGCCATCGTCAAATACGGCCTGCTCACCTTCGCAGTGGCGGCCATCGCCCTGCTGCTGGGCATTCTGGCCGGCAAGTACGCCGCCGAGGCGTCCACCGGCTTTGCCGGCAACCTGCGCGATGCGATGTATGAGAATATCCAGCATTACTCCTTCTCCAACATCGACAAATTCTCCACCGCCGGCCTCGTCACCCGTATGACCACCGACGTGACCAACCTGCAGAACGCTTTCCAGATGATGGAGCGCATGTGTGTGCGCGCCCCGGTCCATCTGGTGTTCGCACTCATCATGGCGTTCAGCATCGGCGGCCCTCTGGCCCTCATCTTCGTGGTGGCCATCGCCTTCCTGCTGGCTGTGCTGGCAAGCATCATGGTCCCCACCTTCAAAATTTTTGACCGTGTTTTCAAGAATTACGACAACCTGAACTCCTCCGTGCAGGAGAACGTCTCCGCTATCCGCGTGGTCAAGAGCTTCGTCCGCGAGGGCTTCGAGAACGAGAAGTACACCAAAGCCTGCGAGGGTCTGTATCAGCAGTTCGTCAACGCAGAGAGCCGTCTGAGCTTCAACAACCCCGCCATGCTGACGGCTATTTACGGCTGCAACATTGCCCTGAGCTGGTTCGGCGCAAAGTACATCCTGCACGGCGCGATGACCACCGGCCAGCTGAATGCTCTGTTCGGCTACATTATGAACATCCTGATGGCTCTGATGATGCTGAGTATGGCTTTCGTCATGATCTCCATGTCCGCCGCTTCCGCAAAGCGTATCGTGGAAGTCCTGGACGAAACGACCGACCTGCCCCCCGCCAAGGCTCCCGTGCAGGAAGTCAAGGACGGCAGCATCCGCTTCGACCACGTTACCTTCAAGTACAAGCACGGCTCCGGCCAGCCTGTCCTGAACGACATCACCTTTGACATCAAGCCCGGCGAGACACTGGGCATCATCGGCGGCACCGGCAGCGCAAAGTCCAGTCTGGTGCAGCTCATCCCCCGCCTGTACGACGCCGAGACCGGCACTGTCAGCGTGGGCGGCGTGGATGTCCGGGATTACAATCTCGACGTCCTCCGCCACGAGGTCTCCATGGTGCTCCAGAAGAACGTCCTGTTCTCCGGCACCATCCTCGACAACCTCCGCTGGGGCAGCGAGAACGCCAGCGAGGAAGAGTGCATCCGTGTGGCGAAGCTGGCCTGCGCCGATGAGTTCATCGAGCGCTTCCCGGATAAGTACAACACCTGGATCGAGCAGGGCGGCTCCAACGTGTCCGGCGGCCAGAAACAGCGTCTGACCATCGCCCGCGCCCTGCTGCGCAAGCCGAAGGTCCTCATCCTCGACGACTCCACCAGTGCCGTGGATACCGCCACCGACGCAAAGATCCGGAAGGCGTTCCGTGAGGAGATCCCCGGCACCACCAAGATCATCATTGCACAGCGCATTTCCTCGGTGCAGGATGCCGACCGCATCCTCGTGCTGGACAACGGCCAGATCAACGGCCTCGGCACCCACGAGGAACTGCTGAAGAACAACGCGATCTATCAGGAAGTCTACAACAGCCAGACTCAGGGCGGCGGCGACTTCGACAAGCAGGGAGGTGAGCAGTAATGGCAGAACAGAAAGCAAAAGTCGTCCATGGCCCCGGCCCCCGCGGCATGGGAGGCCCGCGTCCGAAGGTCGAGAACCCGGGCAAGCTGCTCAAGCGCATCATGGCAGAGGTGTTCCAGCACTATCTGCCTCACTGCATCCTCGTGCTCATCTGCATCGTGGTCAGCGCGCTGGCCAATGTGCAGGCAAGCCTGTTCCTGCAGACCCTTATCGACGACTATATCATCCCCATGACCCAGCAGCAGGACCCCAGCTTTGCACCGCTGGCCGGTGCGCTGGTGCGCGTCGGCTGCATCTATGTGGTGGGCATCCTCGCTGCATGGCTCAACGCCCGCATCATGGTCAACGTCACCCAGGGTACCCTGCGCAACCTGCGCACCCAGCTCTTTACCCACATGGAGAGCCTGCCCATCAGCTACTTTGACACCCATCCGCACGGCGACATCATGTCCGTCTACACCAACGACGTGGATACCCTCCGCCAGATGCTCAGCCAGAGCATCCCGCAGCTGGTGTCCAGCGCCATCACCATCGTTTCCGTCTTTGCCAGCATGTGCATGCTGAGCTGGCAGCTCACCATCGTCACCATGCTGATGGTGGCCCTGATGCTCTTCTGCTCCAAGAAGATCACCCAGCAGAGCGGCAAGTACTTCATCGCACAGCAGCGCGACCTCGGCAAAGTGAACGGCTACATCGAAGAGATGATGGAAGGCCAGAAGGTCGTTAAAGTCTTCACCCACGAGCAGAAGGCCCTCGAGGGCTTCCGCGAGCTGAACGACAAGCTCAAGGACAGCGCCAAGCAGGCCAACAGCTTCGCCAACATCATGATGCCCGTCAACGCTCAGCTGGGCAATATCAGCTACGCCATCTGCGCTCTGGTGGGTGCAGCCATGGCCGTCACCGGCATGGGCGGCGTCACGCTGGGTACTGTCATGGCGTTCCTGTCCCTGAACAAGAGCTTCAATATGCCCATCAGCCAGGTGTCCATGCAGGCCAACAGCATCATCATGGCACTGGCCGGTGCAGAGCGCATCTTCAAGATGATGGATGAGCCCAGCGAGACCGATGAGGGCTATGTCACCCTCATCAACGCCAAGTACGACAAGGACGACAACCTCGTGGAGACCAACGAGCGCACCGGCATCTGGGCCTGGAAGCACCCCCACCATGACGGCACCACCACCTACCACAAGCTGGAAGGCGACATCACCTTTACGGACGTCGATTTCGGCTATGTGCCGGGCAAGACCGTCCTGCACGACATCAACCTCTATGGCCGTCCGGGCCAGAAGATCGCCTTCGTCGGCTCCACCGGCGCCGGCAAGACCACCATCACCAACCTTATCAACCGCTTCTACGACATCCAGGACGGCAAGATCCGGTACGACGGCATCAACATCCATAAAATCAAGAAAGCCGACCTCCGCCGCTCTCTGGGCATCGTGCTGCAGGATACCCACCTGTTCACCGGCACGGTCATGGAGAACATCCGCTATGGCCGTCTGGAGGCCACCGACGAGGAGTGCATCGCCGCAGCCCGTCTGGCCAACGCCGACGGCTTCATCAAGCGCCTGCCCGAGGGCTACAACACCATGCTGACCGGCGATGGCGCGAACCTGTCGCAGGGCCAGCGTCAGCTGCTGGCCATCGCCCGCGCAGCCGTCGCCGACCCGCCGGTGCTCATCCTCGATGAGGCTACTTCCTCCATCGACACCCGCACCGAGGCTCTGGTGCAGCGCGGCATGGACGGCCTGATGTATGGCCGCACCAGCTTCGTCATCGCCCACCGCCTCTCCACTGTCCGCAACGCAGACTGCATCGTGGTGCTGGAGCAGGGCCGCATCATCGAGCGCGGCAGCCACGACGAGCTCATCGCCAAGAAGGGCAAATATTACCAGCTCTATACCGGCAATCTGGCCGAGAACTAAACTTTATATACAGAAAGCCGCTGTGCAGTTTTGTAGCTGTACAGCGGCTTTTCTTGTGTTTCGTCGAATTTTATGGTATCCTGTAGGTGTCGGCCTTCCGACTCCATTCAAATTGGGGAAGGGGGTGAAAACCTATGGAAATGTTATCTTCTTTCATTCTGTCCGTCGCAGCCAATGTTGTGGCTCATTGCATTGGCAAGTGGCTTGACGAACAGTTTAAGGCCGGTAAGCACTAACCCCTGGTAAGCAAAACGCCCCGCGGTATTCGCAGTACCGTGGGGCGTTTTGCTGCTCATTGGTGAAAACCTATGAAGCAATATCTTCTTTCATTGCTTTTATTATATGCACTCTCAGCAAAAAAGTCAAGCGCCTCGCAATTTTATCGATCCAAATCGTGCTTCTTACAGAACTTCCTGCTCACCCAATACATCCCGGCCCAGATAGCGAGGGCGAGGATGAGATACACCGGATTTTTCAGCGAGCTGACCAGCGACTGGCCGAAGAGAGCCATCATGGCCACCATAACGGCCTTGCCCGCCAGAAGGGTGAGCAGATAGCGCTTCTCGTCAAAATCCGAGATACCAAAGGCCAGATGCAGGAACGACGTGGGCGTAAAGGGCAGGACGGCCAGCATGAAGAGGCTGGCCGTGTCCACATGGCTGACCCACTGCTGGGCCTTTTTCAGCTGTTCGGAGCGAGAGGCCAGCTTCCAGAAAAAGCGTTTGACCACCCGCCGCCAGAATAAAAACACCACCGTGCCGCCTGCGGCCACACCGAGCCAGCTGTAGACGAAGCCAAGAAATCCGCCGTGGGCCGCGATATTGAGGGCCACGATGGCGATGAGGGGCAGCGGCGGAAAAATGGATTCCAGCATCGCCAGCAGGATAGGGACCAACGGCCCCAGCCCTTCAAAGCCCTCTAACAATGCCTCCCAGAATTCCAGCGTACCCAGCTGGTGGAGCCAGTCGATGAGCGTCGTTTCCATCGTGCTCGTACCATCCCTTTCGTTTCTGCCTGATGTTTCTTCTTAGTATATCCAGCATCTATGACCGGGATATGAACAAAATCTGAGCATTTTTGCCTTTTTCTTCCTGTCTCTCCTTACAATATGAAACAGCGTTGTTCTTTCCTGCACGATATTTTATTCTTCTGCCTCAGAAGATGTGCCGGGCGGCCTCTGCTTCGGCGGCCTGCCGTTCGGCCTTGAGGCGCTGACGCTCCAGATACTGGGCCTTCTGCTTTTTCCAGCGGACCAGGCTTGCATCGTCCGGCATCTGGACGCAGCGGGCGAAGGCCCAGTGCAGGCCGTCCCGGCGCGACATCCGGTATTTCTGGAACACGCCCCGGCCGGCCTCACCGCCCCGGCCCTTACAGACGGGACACTGGGACAGCGTATACCAGCCGCTGCTCCCTTTTTTCAGCCAGACGTCATCCGGCTGCAGGGCCGTGCCACAGACCGGGCAGGCCATCGTGCCGATGACGGGGTCCAGCTTCCACATAGACTGTTCCAGATAGCCCCGGAAGACCCTGAAATCCCGGTAGTCGCCCGGCGTGGGGCAAAGGCTCTGGCGCAGAGTGTCCTCCTCGCTGGGGTAAGCGGCCAGTCCGGCCCGCAGGTCGAGCATACGGCAGAGGTCGGCGGTATAGAGGGTGTCGGACAGAGCGTCGTGGAAGGGGCGTTCCAGCGGGATGCCCATCCGGGTGACGACATTTTCCAGCTTCATCCCCTCGCCTTCCTTGCGGGGGTACTCCCGCAGAAAGAGCTGCTGCAGGTCGTACCAGACCGTCGGGCGGCTCTCGTCGAGATTGCAGAGGAAAAGGTTCTGCTTGAGCACCGGCACGTCATCCATGCCCCACTCGGCGAACTCGGCGTCCGGGCCGCACCACTTCATAAAACGGCGGAGGCCCTGGATGATGGGTTCACCCTTGTCGAGGTCCTCCTGCGTCAGACCGGTGACTTTGGCGATGTGGTGCTGCAGGCAGCGGAAGATGCGGGGACGCAGGTGGATGGAGAAGGTATCCAGCACGTTGGCGTCCTCGTCGATCTTGACGGCGCCAATTTCAATGATCTCCCCCCGGAACGTCTGCTGGACGCCGTGATAATTAAAGATAAACGGCTGATAGCCGATGTTCCACTCCAAATCGAATAAAACTAAGTTGCGCGGCATTTGTGTCTGGTATCCTTTCAAAAAATGAACTTCTCAATGGCCTCAGCCACGCCGTCATGGTTGTTGTCGGCGACGGTCACATAGTCCGCTGCCTCCTTGACGGGGGGCTCTGCATTCTGCATGGCCACACCCACGCCGGCAAAGCGTATCATAGAGCGGTCATTGAGGCCGTCGCCGCAGGCCATGAGGTTGTCGCGGGTCAGCCCCCTGCTTTCCAGCAGACTGCCGAGGCTCACGTCCTTGGCGACCCCCAGCGGCACAGCCTCGATGAAGAAGGGGCTGGACGGGTAGAGGTCGATCTCGCCCGCAAACTGTTTCCGGCCTGCCTCCAACACCTCGTCGCGGCGGGCGGGGTCGAGGGTGATGAGCATCTTGCAGATGGGATAATCCACATAGGCGGCGAGGTCCTCCACCTTCTGCATGGGCAGCTTGCAGGTAAAGCACTCCTTCAGCGCCCACTCGTCCTCGGGACTTTCGGTGACGACGCCCTGCTTATTATAGGTAATGATGACCACGCCCTGCTCCCTGGCGAAGGAACAGAGCTGCGGCACATACTTTGCATCCAGCTGCTTGCGGTAGAGCGTCTCGCCGGTAGCACAGTCGATGATGGCACCGCCGTTATACGAGAGGATGCAGCCGCCCTTTTTATCCAGTCCCAGCTCCTTTGCCAGCGGCATGATACCTGCCGTGGGACGGCCCGAGGCCAGCACGATGGTCACACCCTTGGCGGCAGCTGCGTCCAGCGCTGCGCGGGTGGCGGGGGTGACGACCTTCTGGTCATTGGTCAGGGTGCCGTCGAGGTCGAGCGCCAGCACACGAATATCTTTCTTTTCCATATCCAGCCTCACTTATTTTTACAGGCCGGAACGTCCCGGCCCTGTCGATTTTATCGCACACTTTTTTATTGTACAATGAATGCACCTCTCAGCGCAAGACTCTTTGTTATATTTCTTCGGCACCTCGGAGTTTGTTTGAAAATACAAACTGTAGTTTGCGGCAAAAAACACGTAAAGATAGACATTTCAAACTACTTCTCGTAAAAAGTTAATACGTCTTAACATCGTCAAAAAACCTTGCAAATTCCGAAATCTGCGCTATAATATCCGCAGAAACACTTATTCCATGCCCTTTGGGGTACATGAGGGAATACGATAAAAAGGAAGGTATACTACTATGGTCGATATGAAGAAGATTGCTCTGTTCGCTGCCGGCACCCTGTTCGGTTCCGCTGGTTTCAAGCTGCTGTCCAGCAGCGATGCCAAGAAGGTCTACACCCAGACCACCGCTGCTGTCCTGCGCATGAAGGACTCCACCATGGAGACCGTCAGCAAGGTCCAGGAGCAGGCCGGTGACATCCTCGAGGATGCAAAGGCCATCAACGAGGCCCGCGCTGCCAAGGCTGAGGCTGAGGTCATCGAGGACGCTGCTGAGGCAGAGACCGCCGAGACCAACGAGTAATTTTGCAGTCTCTGAGCCGCCTGCGGGCGGCTCTTTTTATGGTTATTTTTTGCAATACGCAGAGGATATTCTGATATGAAATGTACTATTCTTCATGAGAGCCGCGGCCGCCTGCGGGTACACGTCTGCAATGTGCGGATGACCCTTCACCGGGCCGATGTGCTGGAAGCCTATCTGAACCACCACGACGCCGTGAGCAAGGCCAGGGTCTACGAGCGGACGGGCGATGTGGTGGTGTATTACACCGGCTCCCGCAAGGACGCCGTCGCCGCCCTGAGCACCTACCGTTTCGATGACCCCGAACTGGACGCACTGGTCACCAGCGCCGACAGCCGCCGCATCAATCAGGAATATCAGGAAAAGATGTATAACCTCTTGGCAGGCCGGGTGCTGCGCGAGCTGTTCCTGCCCGCCCCGCTCAACGCCGCCTACACCGTGTTCCGCTCCATCAAGTTCCTCTGGAAGGGTGTGTGCTGCCTGTGGCGCCGCAAACTGGAAGTCGAGGTGCTGGATGCTTTGAGCATCGGCGTTTCCATCCTGCGGGGCGATTTCGCCACCGCAGGCTCCGTCATGTTCCTGCTCAACGTCGGCTCCCTGCTGGAGGAGTGGACCCGCAAGAAGAGCCTCGACGACCTGGCCCGCAGCATGGCCCTGAATGTCGATAAGGTCTGGGTCCGCGCACAGGGTACCGAAGTGCTCATGCCGCTCACCAAGGTCCACCCCGGCGATGAGATCGTCGTCCGCTCCGGCAACATGATCCCGCTGGACGGCACCGTCATCGAGGGCGAAGCCATGGTCAACCAGTCCGCTCTGACCGGCGAGTCCATGCCGGTGCGCAAGACCATCGGCGCCACCGTCTACGCCGGCACTGTGGTGGAAGAGGGCGAGTGCGTCCTGACCACCAAGGCCGAGGGCGGCGCGAACCGCTACGACAAGATCGTGGCCATGATCGAGGAGTCCGAGAAGCTGAAGTCCAGCACCGAGAACCGTGCGCTGGCTCTGGCCGACCGTCTGGTCCCCTGGTGCCTCGGTGCTACCGTCGTCACCTACGCCCTGACCCGGAACGCCACCCGCGCCATCTCCTGCCTGATGGTCGATTTCTCTTGCGCCCTCAAGCTCTCCATGCCGCTGGCCGTTCTTTCTGCCATGCGCGAGTGCGGCGCAAGCCATATCACCGTCAAGGGCGGCAAGTACCTTGAGACCCTGTCCAAGGCCGACACCATCGTCTTCGACAAGACCGGCACCCTGACCCGCGCTACCCCCAAGGTGGTCAAGGTCGTCCCCTTCTCCAACTGCAGCGAGAGCGAAGTTTTGCAGCTGGCCGCCTGCCTCGAGGAGCACTTCCCCCACTCGATGGCCAATGCTGTCGTCCGGGAGGCCAAAGAGCGCGGCATCTCCCACGAGGAGATGCACTCCGAGGTAGAGTATATCGTGGCCCACGGCATCGCCAGCCGCGTCAGCGGTGAGCGGGTCGTCATCGGCAGCCACCACTTCGTCTTTGAGGACGAGCACTGCACCATCCCCGAGGACGAGCGCGAGAAGTTCGATAACCTTGAGCCGGAGTATTCTCACCTCTATCTGGCCGCTTCGGGCCGTCTGGCCGGCGTCATCTGCATCGCCGACCCGCTGCGTCCGGAAGCTTCCCGCGTGCTGCGCGCTCTGCGCGGCCTCGGCATCACCAACACCGTCATGATGACCGGTGACAGCGAGCGCACCGCCGCCGCCATCGCAAAGCAGGTGGGTGTGGACCAGTTCTTCGCCGAAGTCCTGCCCGAGGACAAGGCTGCTTTCGTCCAGAAGGCCAAGAGCGAGGGCCACACCGTCGTGATGATCGGCGACGGCATCAACGACTCCCCCGCCCTCTCTGCCGCTGACGTCGGCATCGCCATCAACTCCGGCGCTGCCATCGCCCGCGAGATCGCCGACGTGACCATCAAGGCCGACAGCCTCGAGGAGCTGGTCATCCTCAAGACCATCGCCAACTCCCTGCAGCGCCGTGTCAGCGCCAACTACCACTTTGTGCTGACCTTCAACTCTGCCCTCATCGCGCTGGGGGCAATGGGCATCCTGCAGCCTGCGTCCTCTGCCATGCTGCACAACCTCTCCACCATCGGCATCAGCCTCAAGAGCATGACCAATCTCATCCCCGAGGAAAAGGCTCAGAAGGCTCTGGCAGAAAAGAACTAAATCCCATCAGATACAAAAATACCGGCTGTGCATTCAACACAGCCGGTATTTTTATGTTCAGATATTACTCAAGGCCGATCTGCCGGGCGTACTCTTCCAGCAGTTCCCGCTCGAGGAAGGGGGTCTTGACGCCCTCGCGGTCACGGTAAGTCTCATGGCCCTTGCCGATGACGGCGATAAGGTCGCCCTCCTGTGCGTGGTCAACAGCATAATGCAGGGCGTCGAGACGGTCGGGGATCTCCACGAACTTTGCGTCCGGGTTGCCCTTGTTCATGCCCACGCGGATGTCGGCGATGATGTCTTCCACCTTCTCAAAGCGGTTGTTGTCCTCCGTGAGGATGGAGAAATCGGCCATCTTGGCACAAATTTCGCCCATGCCGTAGCGGCGCAGCTTGGAGCGGTTGCCGCCGCAGCCGAACACCACCACGAGACGGTGGGGATTGTAGGCCCGCAGAGTCGTGAGCAGGCTCTCGGTGGAGACTTCGTTGTGGGCGTAGTCCAGCAGGATGGTGAACTTCCTGCTGATGGGGACCAGCTCCACGCGGCCCTTGACCACACAGCGGCCCAGACCTTCGTGGATGGCCTCATCGGGCAGGCCCAGCACCTTGCCCACAGTGAGAGCGGCCAGCGCATTGTAGACGCTGAACTCGCCGGGCATATTCACCTTGACGTCCATATCGTCCTTGCCGGAGACATGGAACTGGACGCCGAGGAAGTCATGGGTGCGGAGCAGCTGGTAAGTACCGGCGCGGTAGTCGGCCTTCTCGCTGCAACCGTAGGTCACCAGCTTGCAGGTATGGCCTTCCAGCAGGGCCTCGGTGTTCTCATCGTCGATGTTCACGACGCCGGTGGTACAGCGCTTGAAAAGCTGACCCTTCCAGCTGCGGTATTCTTCAAAGGTCTTGTGCTCGCCGGGGCCGATGTGGTCGGGCGAAAGGTTCGTGAAGACGCCGATGTCGTAATGAATGCCCGCCACGCGGTCCATCATGAGGCCCTGGCTGGACACCTCCATCAGCGCCGTGTCGCAGCCGGCGTCCAGAAACTCCCGGAAAGTCTTCTGCAGCTCGTAGCTCTCGGGGGTGGTGTTGGCCGTCTCCTGATGGTGGCCGAGGAAGTAGATGCCGTTGGTGCCGATCATGCCCACTTTGCGGCCTGCGGCTTCCAGCACGCTCTTTATCATGTGGGTGGTGGTGGTCTTGCCCTTGGTGCCCGTGACACCGATCATGGTCATCCGGCGGGAGGGGTTGCCGAACAGGTTGCCGCTCATGAGCGCCAGCGCATAGCGGCTGCTCTCCACCTTCAGCACGGCAGCACCGGGGACGGTGGAAAGGTCGATGTCGTGCTGGACCACCAGCGCCGTCACGCCGTCGGCCACGCACTGGGCGGCGTAGTCGTGGCTGTCCCGCTGGGTACCCACGATGCAGACGAAAAGTCGGCCCGGGGCCGCCTTGCGGCTGTCGTAGATGATGTCCTCGATGTCAAGTTCAAGGCTGCCCTGCACCAGCGTATAGGACACGCCCTCCAACAGTTGTTCCAGTTTCATCGTTCAAATGCTCCTTATTGCTGTTCTGCCGCTGCGGCAGTAGGATCTTCGGCGGGCGCGGCTTCCGCGCCCTCAGTATCGGGTTCGGTGCCGGAGGCTTCCTCCGGCTGGTTCTCGGCTTCTGCCTCCGCCGGGGCGGCAGGCTCTTCCGGGGCCGTCCAGCCCGAGGGCAGGGTCGGCTCACCCTGTGCAAAGCGGAATTTGCGGCTGGAAGAGGCGCTCAGGTGGCTCAGATCCAGCATACCGGTGTCGGTGGGCGAGCAGCCCTTGCCGTCCTCGTTGAGCAGGACATACTTTGCCAGCCGGAGTTTGTAGTCCAGCTCATTCAGGGTACCCAGAAGCACGCTGATGCGGCCCTGATACAAAAACGCCATCTGCTCCGGGTCCTCGAACTCGATGCGGGTGACATCCGCCCCCAGCTCACTGCTGTCCAGTGCGGTCAGCAGAGTGTTCAGGGACTCGATCCGCTTATCCGTGGGCGGTCCGGCCTCGCTGGATGCGGTGCTGTCAGACGCCGCGCTGTCCGAAGACGCGCTGGACGGTCCTGTCTCAAATTCCAGCTGTGTACCCGGCGTCGTGGATACCGGCTCGCCGCCGCAGAGGATGATAAGGTCCGGCTGGGCCGAATCCTTATCCAGTATCTTCAGCCCCGCAGAAAGGCTCAGCCAGCCGCCGGACGTCTGCATGGCGTAGACGGCAGTGGCCGCGTTGGTCCGCACCACTACGGTGTTAGGGTAATCCCGCTCCACCCGGATATTTTCCAGCAGCGGGAACTGCTTTTCCAGCGCAGCGGCCTTTTCGGCGGGGTCGAAGCTGAAGATGTTCTCTTCCGCGTGGACGCCCAGCGCCTGCAGGATCTCAGCGCTGGAATAGCCGCCCACCTCCTGCACCACCTCTCCATCGACCGCCACTTCTAAGGTGTTTATCTTGAAGAGCATGGTCACGGTGAGGTAGACGCCCACCCCGATGACGCAGAGCAGCAGCGCCAGCGCCGTCAGGCGGCGGATGGCCCTGCGGCGGCGGACAGCGGCACGAGTCAGACGGCGCTTTTTTCTGCCCTCCCTCCGGGCCGGGCTGCGGAGGTTCGCCTCCGTGGGGCGGTAGCGCCCGCCGCTCTGGGGCCTCCGGGCGCTCTGGACATTCTGGGGCCGCTGGCCATTGCGGGGGCGGCTCCCATTTGTGGGGTAGGCGGTCGTGTTCTGACGGGATTGCTGGCTTCTCTGCTGGCCCTGACGGCGGCTCTGGTTCTGGTTATTGGACCGTCGCGCCGTCTGCTGGGGAAACTGGATGCTGTTGTCCGCATATCCCGAGCTGTGGTTTTCGAACGTCACATTGCCGCCCGAGAAGTCCAGCGTCTGCTCCTGATAGCCTTGCGTCCGGCGGCGGTTCTGATTCGAGGGACGCCGGTCCTGCGTCCAGTCGTAGGCTTTGCGGGGCTTTCTCTTCCGCTGGGCGCTGTTCTGCTGGATCGAACTGCTGGGGCGTCGGCTCTTGTTCCGATCCTGCTGCATGGTGCGGCGTCGCCTCCTTTCCGTCTGATTATTTTATCACAAGAGTGCTGCCGAATCAATCACGGCGTCTTGACCAGTTTCATCAGGGCGTCGGCGATGCGGTCGAGGCTGTCGTCCACCGAAAGGGTGCGGGCGTTCTTGCCCATGGCAGCCAGCTTGCCCGGCTCGGCCAGCAGGCCGGAGACGGTCGAGACCAGCTTCTCGCCGGTCAGATCCTTTTCCTCGATGACCACAGCGGCACCGGCCTTCTGCAGCTCCATGGCGTTGTAATACTGGTGGTTCTCCGCCACATTGGGGCTGGGGATGAGGATGGCGGCGCGGCCCTCGGCTTCCAGTTCGGCCAGCGTCAGCGCACCGGCACGGCTGATGACGAGGTCGGCAGCGGCCAGCAGCTCGGGCATATTGTTGATATATTCCTTCACCACGAGGCTCTCGCCGGGAGCAAAGCCTTTTTCCTTTTCGAGATTTTGAAACAGCTCCACGCCGTACTGTCCGGTGGCATGGATGTGGAGCACAGGCTTGTGCTCTTTCTGCTCCCATGCGCAGAGGTCGGCCACCACCTCGTTGACACGGCGGGCGCCGAGGCTTCCGCCGAAGGAGAGGATGACGGTGCGGTCACCGGCACCCAGCTGGGCGCGGATGGCGTCCCGCTCCCCTGCCTTCTCGAACACTTCAGGCCGCACCGGGTTGCCCACGACCTGCGTCTTTTCGGGCGCACCCAGCTTTTCCACAGCGGCAGGCACGGCGGCGAACACGATGTCCACGTCCGGGGCCAGCAGCTTGTTGGTCACACCAGGGAAAGCGTTCTGCTCATGGATGGCGGTCTTGATGCCCTTCTTGGCGGCGCAGCGCACCACCGGGCCGGAGACGTAGCCGCCGCAGCCGATGACGAGGTCGGGCTGTACTTCCTTCATCATGGCCCGGGCTTTCGGGCCGGAGAGGGCCAGGTTCCAGAGGGTGATGATGTTCCGCTTGATGTTGTTCAGGGAGAGCCTGCGCTGGAAACCGGTGATCTCGATGTGGTGGAAGGGGTAGCCCGCCTGGGTCACAAGGCGGTATTCCATGCCCTCTTTCCGGCCTGCAAAGTGTATCTCGGCGGACGGGTCGGCCTTTTTGATGGCTCCCGCGATGGCCAGAGCCGGGTTGATATGTCCGGCAGTTCCGCCGGCTGCAATAAGTACACGCATGGTGATTTCCTCCTTATTTGGATGTGCTCAATATCCCATGTTGGGGTCGAGCCGGATGGTGTTATTGGACTTTTCTTTTTCCCGCTGTTCCCGCAGGGCGCGGAGATTCTCCCGCTCGAGGCGGGCGCGCTCGCCGCCCCGGCCGATGTTTATCATCACGCCCATCTCGGCCAGCAGCAGGATGAGGCTGGTGCCGCCGGAGGAGAAGAAGGGCAGCGAGATGCCGGTGTTGGGCAGGGTGTTGGTGACGACCGCGATGTTGCAGAACACCTGCCACGCAATTTGGGCCATGATGCCGATGCCCACCAGTGTGCAGTAGCGGTTCTCGGCGTGGAAGGCCAGCCACAGCCCCTGCACGAGGAAGAGCACGAAGAGCAGGATGACGATGACGGCACCCACGAAGCCCAGCTCCTCGCACACGACGCTGAAGATGAAGTCGTTGGTGCTCTCGGGGAGCCAGAGCTGTTTTTCGATGCTGTTGCCGAGGCCGAGGCCGGTGACACCGCCGGAGCCGATGGCGTAGAGGCTCTGCAGGGTCTGGTCGGTCATCTTGCTCAGGTCGTGGGTCCAGCCGTCCAGACGGCTCTGTAAGTACGGGATGGAGTCGATGTGCTCCAGCACGGTGCGGAGCAGCAGCACAGCGGACGCGCCGCCCGCCCAGGTGATGATGCCGCCGCTGCCGCCCAGCAGCAGGATGGTGCCGCAGATGGCCGTCGTCAGGACGATGCCGGACATATGCGGCTCAAGCATGAGCAGGATGACCACCGGGATGAGGGGCAGCAGCGGGACGATGAGTTCCCGCACGATGCGCTGATAGAGCCACTGGCCTGCCGGGACGCGCCGCCCGGAGGCGGGGTCCAGCTTTTCCAGATGGGGCGCTTTCGCGGCCAGATGGGCCGTGAGCAGTATCATCTCAAACTTTGCGATCTCCGATACCTGAATGGTAAAGCCGATGCGCAGCCAGCGGCGGCAGCCGTTGAGGGGCGCACTGAACAGCACCGCGATGAGCATCACGATGCAGACGACATAGCCCGGCCCGACCATCCTGCGCAGAAAGCGGTGGTCGATGCGGGAGAAGAGCAGCATGACCGCGAGACCCAGACCCAGGCAGAACACCTGCGACTTGATGTAGTAAAAGCTGTCGCCCATCCGCAGGTAGCCCGTGGTGTAGCTGGCACTGAACAGCATGATGAGTCCGAACACGATGATGACTGCCAGCGTCGCCAGCCAGTTGATGAGCACCTGCGGCCAGGGGCCGGGGCTCGACAAGATGGCAAAGGACTCAGACTTTTTTCTCCGGATGGTCGCCATCCGCATTCCCTCCTTATCGGGTCCCGGCTCAGCTGGCCCGCGCCGCCTGCAAGGTCAGCGCAAGGCCCAGCATTGCCAGGACTCCAAAAATATAAAAGATATTCACCGGGTCAAAGCCCCGCTTTTCCAGCCAGCGGTGGAGCGGCGCGGTGCCGAACAGCTGCCGCCGCCCGCCGGAGGCTTTCCAGACGATGATCTGCAGAGCCACCATGCCGCCTTCCAGCCAGTAGGGCAGGGCCAGCGGGAGCGTCAGCCCGGGCCAGCCGACGCTCAGCGGCACACAGCCCAGCGCACCGGCTAAAAACTGGCATCCCACTGCACCGGGGCGGAGCTTTGCGGGGTAGAAATTCCAGAGCAGGAAGGCCATCAATGCCCCGGCCAGCGCCGCCGGGAGGACGCCCAGCGGGAACCAGCCCAAGAGGGTCATAGCCGTCATGAGACCCAGCATGGCGATGAAGGCGCAGCCGCAGACCGTGCCGTCCATGCCGTCGGCGGTGCGGGCGCTCTCGGCCAGCGCCACTAAAATCGCCAGCCAGACCACCGGGGCCAGCGGCCCGAGGGTGCAGTAGCCGACGCCCGGCAGGGCCAGCCCGTCGGGCAGGCAGTGGTTCAGCCCCAGCAGGGCCAGCACCAGCGTGCCGGAGGCTGTTTCCAGTGCCAGCCGCACCGGGCGGCGCAGTCCCAGCGGCGACCGATGCCGCAGCCGGACCACATCGTCCGCGAGGCCCACGCCCCCGAAGCAGAGCGCCCCGAACAGGGCGATGAGCAGCCGAGTGGTCAGCAGGCTCTCGGTCCCCAGCAGCTCCGGCTGGGCGACACAGGCTGCTGTCCAGCCGACGCCCACCGCCGCCAGCGTCCCCACCATCAGGCAGAGCCCGCCCATCGTGGGCGGCTCATTTTCCTCCTGCTGGACGCGGAACGCCCGCAGCAGCGGCGTCATCAAATTCCCGAGCGCCGCCGTGAGGACGAACCCCAGCGTTGAGGCGACGATCAAGGCAAAACGAATCATAATAACGATACTCCAAGTATTTTACTTTGCGCAGACGGGATAAAACAGGGCCAGCGCCTTTTCCAGTGCCATGCCCCGGCTGGCCTTCACCAGCAGAGCGTCGCCCGGAGCCATCCGGGCCAGCAGAGCGTCTGCGGCCTGCTGGTAATCCTCGGCGTGGACGACATCGGCGAGGCCCGCGTCCTTTGCGGCCTTTGCCGTCCGTGCGGCCTCGGGGCCATAGGTGACAAGGGCGGTCAGCCCGGCCTCTGCGGCCTGACGGCCCAGCTCTTCATGAGCGGGCGCGCTCATCCCGCCCAGTTCCAGCATATCGCCCAGCAGAGCGAAGCGGCGCTTGCAGGGGTACTCTTTGAACATCGCCAGCGCAGCCTTCATGCTGTCGGGGTTGGCGTTGTAGCAGTCCTCGATGACGTCCATGCTGCCTGCGTGGACGACCTTCTGGCGCATACCGGTCTGCTCGAAATCGGCCAGACCCGCGATGACGCCCTCGGGCGCGAGGCCCAGACGGGTGGCGGCGGCGTAAGCAGCCAGCGCATTCGCCACGTTGTGACGTCCCATCGCAGGAATCGTCACCTCATAGCGGCCTGCATTTTTATCGCAGAGGGTGAAGGCCATGCCGTCGCCCTCCTGCCGGACATCGAGGGCGCAGACGTCGGCGTTCTCGTCGCCGAGGCTGAACCACACGGGCCGGACATGGGTGGGCAGAGCGGCTTTGCGCAGGAAGGGGTCGTCGCCGTTGAGCACGAGAGACGAACCCTCAGCAAGGCCGGCGCAGATTTCCAGCTTCGCCTTGCAGATATTCTCCTGACTGCCCAGATTGCCGATGTGGGACACGCCGATGCAGGTGATGATGCCCACATCCGGGCGGGCAGCGCGGGCCAGACGGTCGATCTCGCCAGCGTGGCTCATGCCCATCTCGATCACAGCGTATTCGGTGGAAGCGCCGATGCGCATCAGGGTGCGGGGCATGCCCAGCTCGTTGTTCTGGTTGCCCTCGGTCTTGATGGTCTCACCAAAGCCGCACAAGGCCGCGTAGGTCATCTGCTTGGTGGTGGTCTTGCCCACGCTGCCGGTCACGCCCACCATCTTGGGATGGTACTGGCTGCGGTAGTTTGCGCCCATCACCATCATGGCGTGGTAGCTGTCCGGGCAGAGGATGGCTTTTTCGGCCGGGACGCCCTCCACCGGGTGGTTCACCACCACAAAGGCTGCGCCCTCTTCCAGTGCTTTGGCCGCAAAGTCGTGGCCGTCGAACCGCTCGCCGGGAAAGGCCACAAAGATGCAGCCCGGCCGCACCTCACGGCTGTCGGTGGTGACCAGCTCCACTTCCGGGTCGCTGGTGAGGAAGCCGGCAGGCACAAGCCCTGCCAGCAGCTTGCTTGCATGAATCTTTTCCATAGTTCATTCCCCTCTCGTTTTTCTGGTTCCTTTATCCACAGGTAATGGTAACGATGGTACCGCGCTGGACGCTGGCCCCCACCTCACTGCTCTGGCTCTGGACCACGCCGTTGGCGTCACCCTCCACCACGCAGTTCAGCCCG
>OJOK01000432.1_pt1 | contig 26279 bp, 40 predicted proteins | sample 1598051 | NCBI WGS metagenome assembly OJOK01 (sample SAMN01915205, study PRJEB22387) | human gut metagenome | isolation source: stool | host: Homo sapiens | place: USA
CGATAAGAAATCAAACGTTTTAATTTTTTATTGGAGAAAATATTATGGTAGAAATTGCAGGGAACGGTGGCATTGACCAAGCTGCCCTGACCCAGTTTGAGCGCAACTTCATGACGCTTGCACAGCAAAAGCAATCCAAGCTGGAGGCATCCGGTGTGGTCAGATATTTACCAACTGACGGTAAATACAATACTTTGCCGAGAATCGGCAAACTTGAATTGGTTGAGGTAAATGGCCGCAACCCGTTGAAGCAATATACCGATTATTCGGTTGACAATCGTATGTTGCGGAAACGTCGTTTTACCACGTCTGTTTTGCTGGACAACAAAAACGATGTTAATGAACTGATTGCCGATCCGACTTCTTATATTATGGAGGCTTTGATTGCGGCTAAAAATCGCTCAATTGACCGTGTGATTACGTCTTCGGCCATCGGGCCCGTTTTGGTCGGTTCTCCAAACGGACCGCAGGAGTATTTGTCTGCTGAAGATGACGGCGTGGCAACAGTTGATGCGACTTCCGGCGTTAATTACGGTACTTATACCGCGGTTACGGAAATGTTTATCAACAAAGAAATTCCGATGGATATGATCGAAAGGGTTAAACTTTTGATTACCGGTAAGGAAAACACTGCGTTGATGAACGAGGATAAGTTTATCAATAACCGTTATATCTCTGCCCGTCCGGTGGAAAAAGGTGTGGTTAACCCTGCTGGCGTTTATGATGTTATTCTGTTTGCCGGCTCTGTTAACGGTGGTATTACGGTTGAAAATCCAATTCTTCCGGAAGAAACCACAATTCGCCATTGCTTAGCTTTGGCTCCGGAATCGATCGCCGTGTCTATGGAACTGGCTAGTCTGCGGGTTGAACAATCTTCGCAGCATGTGAATTCTAAGGAGTTGACAATCGACTTCTGGATTAACGGCATGCGCACGGAAGGTGCCCGTGTCATTGATGTTAAAACCACGATTTAGGGAGGCTTGAAAGATGGCTGTTATTGAAAATCCGTATTTGGTTGCCAAACCTTTGGATCCGATGTTTTCCGTTGGGCGCAAGGTGCGTGTTGTGCAGGCCAAAATTTCGCTGAACGCTGGTTCTGCTAACGGAGACGTGGTGATTTTGGCAAAAGGACTACCTGCTACGGCTAGAATTCACCGCATTATGCTGCCGAAGGGAACCAATGCTCTGACTGGTGCCACAATCAGCATGGGCTTTTATGCTTCTGGGACCAATAAGGTTTTGGACGCAGATGCCGTTGTTAAAAGTAAATCTTTTGCAACGGCGTTGGCTAATGTTGATTTGGTTGGCGACGGGGTAGACGATTTTGACGCAACCAAAGATATTGCCACTTTGCTTGGGTTGAATTCGGGCAATGTGCCGGCGCAAGGGTTTGATTTGTGCGCAACCATTGAGGCAAAAGGCACAGCAACCGGCGATATTGAGCTTGATATCTGTGTTGAACAGGATTAAGGCGGAATTATTTAACCAGGCAGGGGTTACTCCCTGCCTTTCTTTTATGCGGAATATTCATGGTAAACACAAAAACGGAAATTTGTAATCTGGCTCTTTCTTGTATTGGAGATAAGGGTTCAGTAGAAAATATAGACGTTCCTGAAAAACAGACGGAAATTGTTTGTGCTAAATGGTATGACGTTTCCAGAAAAACAGCACTACGTCAAATGATGCCGAGCTTTGCCCGGAAAAGAGAGATTTGGCCGCTTGCTGTTGATTATAAACCGGCGTTTGGATATGACTATGCGTATAAGTATAAAAGCAATTGCCTAAAAATACTTGGTATCGGAGAAATAGGACGAAGCTGTAGGGATTATGCCGTTGAAGGCGGATATTTACTGACAAATGAATATCACAAGAATGGTTTGCCGGTGCGTTATGTTTATGACGTGGATGATGTTTCTAAATTTACGCCTGATTTTGTGAGTTTGTTTGCATGGTTTTTGGCCAAAGATATTTGCATTGAACTGACGGAAAATGAAAGTAAATATACGCAGATTGAACAGATTCTACCAACGAAGATTTTGCAATATTGTGGTATTGACGCTCAGGAAAATAGACCAGTACGAGTGTCTGAGTCTAAATTAATGAGAGCCAGGGCCGGACTTTATTCCTTGTGCGGAAGGAAAAGATAATGGCGCAGTTGGTGATCAATAATTTTACGCGAGGACAACTTGACCACGATTTGAATGGGCGGTTTGAGCTTCCATTTTATTTTAATGGGTTTGAGATTTGTCGTAATTTTATATCTAATTATAAGGGAAATGTTAAGTATCGTCCGGGTTTTGAGTATATTGCAAAAACCAAAGACAATCAGGAAGCTGTGTTAATGGAGTTTCGTTTTAACACCGAGCAGTCTTATCTTTTGGAATTTACCGAAAATAAGTTACGTTTTTATACTTATGATGCAAACGGAAATTTTGGGCATGTGATAGATGATCAGGAAAAGATTGTTGAGTTGGATACTGGAATTACGCTATTACAGGCTCAAAGACTGCAAAAGGCTCAGAACTCTGATGTTATGTATTTGACCATGAACGAAATAAATCCGAAAAAGCTCAAACGGACGTCAGCCACTTCTTTTACAATTGAAAATGCAGTTCCCAAGGGAATTGATTTTGATGAAACCGGTTTCCCGTCTTCGTGTGCGTTTTACAGCGGCCGGTTTTGGTATGGTGGATTTAGCAAGAAGCCGTTGAGTATTTATGGATCAAAAACGACGGAATATGACGAATTTACTATTCCAACATCTGGTATAAAACCAGAGGACGCTTTGAAGTTGACCCTCTCTGAAGTTACCGACCCGATTGAGTGGATTATGGGCGGAAAAAACAATCTTTATATTGGGAATCCGGAAGGGATAAGCCTTGTTAACGGCGGTGGCTATGATGTGCCGATTACTTCGACGGAAGTTAATGCCGATTTGGCTAACAAGGAGGGTGCATCTTTCGCTTATCCAACCCAGAAAGATAGCCAGGTCTTTTATATCAGCAATGATCAGCGCAAGATTTATATGTTTGACTATGATTTGTTGACCGAGAAGTTTTTATCAACGGACTTGAACTGGTTGGCTCAGGAAGTGACCCGTGGCAGACTCAAAGACATATTTTATAAAAGAGATGACAATAATCTTATTTACGGGTTACTGGGAAATGGGCAGATGCTAGCACTATTATACAATAGCCGGGAAAATATAAACGGATGGTTTCCATTACAGACTGCCGGTGAAGCAAAAAGTATGTGCACGGTAACACGTCCAGATGGTAAGGACGATTTGTTTGTTTGTATAAAACGAGATGATATTTTCTATATTGAAAAGATTTCTACAGAGGTTGAGTTTAGCAAATTTTATGAAAGTGCTTATTTTATGGAAGATGCTAAGAGAGAATATTACAACCGTCTGATTGCCGAGCAGCTTAAGGAATGTAATTACTTAGATGCATCAAGCCGCTTCAGTTCCTTAAATAAGGTAAAAATTAGCATAAATAATGATGTGATTACAGCCGACAGTCCAGTGTTTAATCAAAATCATGTAGGACATGTGATTGTCTATAAGACGGCAACCGGGAAAGAATATGGCTATTTTCGGATTAAGGAACTTGTTTCTGAAACGGAAGTCAAAATGGAGGTTATGTCTAATGGGTATTATCCAGACAGTTGGAATGAGTGGTATATTTCTTTTAATGAAATATCAGGTTTGAATGACTTTGAAGGGAAAATGGTCCAGGTAGTGGCTGATGGCGGATACTTGGGCGATTTTATGGTAACAAGCGGTAAAATCACTTTTGATCGAGAAATGACTTCTTGCGTCGTGGGGTATTCTTACCTTGGAATTCTGAAGAGTTTTAATTTAGGAATGGCTGTGAACGGAAAAAATTTGCAGACAGCACGCAAACGGATATCTGAATTTGTATTACGTTTTGTCCGTTCAGCTGGGGTCAACATCGGAACAGACTTGTCATCATTGCAGCCGGTGCAATATTTTTCCCCTTCTGGATTTATGGATTTGCCACCACTACCAATGGATGGTGATGAAAAAAGAGCGGTTCCGGACAGTACTAGTGAGGAAAAATATATTTTTCTAACGCAAAATCTGCCGTTGCCAATGAATTTAACTATGATTCAGTATAATATCGAGTTCAGCTGATGATTGAAATTTATCGGTATGAGCCACAAGACATTGAGATGAAGTTTAATAAATGGGCGTGGCCATTTAAAAGTAAAAAAGCCTTAAAAGGAATAAAAAAATATTTAGAGGTTTTTTACGGCTACACAATCTATGACACAAATCTTGATAAGCCAGTGGCTATTTTGGGCTTTCATGAATATGAGGACAGAAAATTTTATGGCTGTATTATTGCCAGTAAGTTGTTTGAAAAAAATCCCAAATATGCCATTAAGATGAAATTTTTGATTGGCAAAGTACGGGAGCAATATGGCGCAGAACGGGTTGAAACAATCAGTGAAGATGCACCGAAATTAAATAAATGGCATGAGTTTTTAGGTTTTCACAAAGAAAAATCCCTTCCCAATCACTATCGGGGGAGGGATTTTATTTTATGGAGTATGTAAATGGGAATAGAAACTGCTGTGATCGCCGGGCTTAGTGTAGCTTCGGCAATAGGGAATTATAACCAATCTAAAAGCGAATCTAGGCAAACAGCTAAAGCAGGGGCTATTGCCGCTGAGAAACGAGCCGATGACATTATGAAACTGGCTTCAAAGCAGCGGATTTCTTATTTGTCGGCAGGTTTAGAGCTGGAAGGAACACCGCAGAATGTGATTAACGACACTTATGAGACAGGTATTGCTGATGTTAATAATATTATCGGTGCCTATAGCCAGAAGTCAAAAAATATTATGACAAAGGCGCGTGCAGATCTTTTGGGCGGTTTGGCCAAAGCTGGTGCTAGTACTATGGCTGGTAACAGAAGTTCGGGCGGATTGTTCAGTGCGTTAAGTGGTATTAGCGAAGACAGCGGCGGATGGGGTTCTGGAAGTATAAACGGTATTTATCAAGGGGGAACAGGATGGTAAATATTCCGACAACAGAAAGACAGTTTTACAATACCCAGCCCAAAGCAAACGCACTCGGGATGACAGCAGAAGCTTTACTACCCGCAGCTCAGCAATATAAAGAGACATTGCTGGGGCAGCAGAAAGTTAAAATAGATACAAACATCACCAAAGCCAGAATTGAAATAGACGATTTTGCCAACAAATGGCGATTAGCTAACCAGGCCAATCCGGATAATCCAGAGGCGAAAAAGCAATTCCAGATTGGTGTATCAGATATTTTGAACCGTTATGGAAGCCAGATAGATCCGATTGCTAAAATGGAATGGGGTACGACGGCAAATCGTTTGCGTGGCGCTTATGATATTTCAAACAATCAATGGGCATTAAATCAACGAGCAGAAAATGCTAAACTTGATGTAGCTGAAAATATACGTCTGAATCTTGATATGGCCTTTAATGCTGGTCTGGCAGGAAACGAACTCGGTGGACTGTTGGATCTTGACCGTTCGTATCTGAACTTGGAAAATTATGCATCTAAAAATATGGGTGAGACAGAGGCCAGAAAGCTATTGGAGACTTACAAGAGCGATTTTACAACAAATTATGTAAACGGACTAATTGCAAAGAATCCTCAGGCCGCGATTGATTTTTTAGATAATGAAGGCAATCAATTGGCAATTAAATTTCCCAGAAAAGCAAAAGCCTTACGTGATATAGCTGAAAAACAACTGATATCCGCTAAAAAACAATATAATCAGCAACTGAAAGTCGATCGACAGTATGCTTATAATCAATATATTTTTAATCCGAACAAAACATTGGAGGATTTAGAATATTATCGGGCAAATTTTGAGCCAGATATGTCGGAAAAAAAGTATGAGAAAATGGCAGATATGATAAATGGCGGAAACCCTAACGCCATTACTGTTTTTGAAAATTATAGCGAAGCAATGAAGAGGATAAATGAAATTGCTAATATGCCGGATACAACGCTTGAAGAGAGAGATGAACTTTTAAAAGCATCTTCGGATGCTAATGAATTTATATATCAGACAAATAAGGCTGGAAAGATAAATGAGAGCGAGCAGAAGAAGTTGAATACAGCCCTGTATGCAGCTTTAGGAGATAAGGTATTTAAGGAACAATTAGCCAAGCTACCGACTCTAGGTACATTCAAATCGATTATACGCAGCATTGATAATTTTGGCTTGTTTTCAGATTTTGGTCCGATAGATACGCCGGCAGCAGCAATAAAGGCAAAGAAAGATATCGAAAAAGTTGCGATCAATACCATGTCGAGATATTTACAGGCAATTAATTCCGGTATGCCGGAGGAAGCAAATAAAATTTACCAAGAAGGCGTTGAGGCCGCTATCAAGGCTAAATATTGGTATATCCCTGACATGCAAAACAAGAAGATGGTTCCTAATGAAACAATATTGAACATAGACGGGAAACCTTATCTTTTCAAAGGATATGGTGCCGAGGATATTTTTGTTGAGGCTAAATGATGGAAAATTTAAAAGATGTGATTGATATACCACAAAAATCAGAGATTGGTGATAATCCTCCAACATCTATGTGGCTGTCTGACGCGGCGAGTATTACAAACGGGAATTTACATATACCTGATTATGTCTATGAATATAAAAGAGGCGCTGTGACCAGATTTACAACAGGTGTGATTGAAGGTATCGAGGCTATAGAGGCCGTCCCCGAGCAGGTTCAAATTATCGGTGGTCAAGCGCAGGTTGCCCTAGGAGGGTATTGGGATGATCAAGAAATGATTAAGCGCGGACAAATGAATATAAGCACAGCGCAAAGGAATTTAGATGCGGCGTTGATGGAGAGATATAGATATTCATCGCCGGAGGAGACTGGCAGTTTTGCTTATACGCTTGGCGGAGGAGCTGTAAATTATGGGACAATGGTTTTAGGCGGTGGTCTTGGAACGGCTGCAAAAGTCCTTGGATCAGGAACAAAGGTAGCCGGAGTTTTGGCAACTACAGGTTCTTTGGGAACAATGGGTGCCATGGAAGCAGGGCAAGAAGCATATGAGCGAACCAGCAAGTATTTGGCGGATACGGGAAATGAGGATTTTTCCGGGTACACGCCAGAGAAAGCAAAACAAAATCTCCTGGCTGAAGCAGCTTATACGGCAGGTTCAGTCACTTTGGAGCACATGATTGGTTTTGGAGCGCAAAAGAAAATCTGGAAACTTGACTTAAAAAAGGCTGGATTGCCGAGTGCTTTTCGGCGAGCAACGATTGATACTGTACGTTCCGGAGCTATTACAGCTGCGTCGGAAACAACAACTGAAATTGCTCAAAGCTTTTTGAATATTGGCATTGATTTGGCTGATGGAACAATGAATATGGCAGAAGTTCCAGAAAGAATTCAACAAGAGATGGTTGGCTGGGCAGCAGCTTCAGTAATAGGAGGAACAGCGGGAATATCCGCAGCAATATCTCATCGTGCAAATGGCTTAAAATATATTAAGCAACAAATTAGTGATGTTGTACCGCCAGAAGATTTAAATAGTGTTGCCAATCTTATTTTTGATACGGGAGCCAACGCAGTAGCCGATAAAGTTTCGGTTGAGCTTGAATTGTCTTCCGAATTGCAAAACAAGCACGGTGCTGTCTATGACAGTATGCAGCGGGCCATCAAACGGGCAGCGGATGAGAGCGGTGCGTTTAAGAATATTTCTGAAGACGAAATGGCTGAATATGTCAGCGATACTGCAAAATTGTTTGCTGATCAGGTATTAGCCGAGGCAAACCAGAGAAATGTTAACATTGACGATGTGTTAAAAGCTTCTGATATTGTTTATGAAGATGGTGGCATCAGGCTAAAAAATAAGAGCGAAGAAACAACCATAGGACAAGAGATGTATCAACTGCCAGTAGCAGCTTATGACAAGCAAGGTAAGGCAGATATTAATTCCGAAGCATTCAAGCGGTGGTTTGGCGACAGTAAGGTTGTTGATGAAAAAGGGAAGCCGCTTGTTGTCTATCATGGAACAAATACGGAGTTTGATACTTTCGACAAAGAAAAAATTAAACGTGGTACTGGGTTTTGGTTTTCTTCAAACAAAGAAACGTCAAAGGAATATGGAGATATAAAAGAATTTTATTTAAGTGTTAAAAATCCTATTGATGTTAATAAAAACAGAAGTGATTTCATTGGGTTCGCCAAAGAAGCAATTCCGGAAATACCGAATGATGTAAGCGAACATTATATTATTACTGATGCTTTAAGTTCGGTAATCTTTAAAGAATATTTGCAAAAGAAAGGATATGACGCAATTTCTTTGGGGGACAGCTATATCGTTTTTGAGCCTAATCAAATAAAATCCATCAATAACTACGGGACGTTTGATCCGAGCAATGACAATATTTATTATCAGGAGCAGACCGCCGGAAATGTTGTAACTATGCCGACTATCGAAGAGTTTAATAATCCGGTTAAGGATTACGAACTTCCAAGATTAAATGAAAGCGATTTGCGCAAATTAGGGAAAGAAGATAAACCCGTTGTATTAAAGAAGAACATTATTGAAAAAAATAAGCGCAATCATCCTGAGGTTGATATCTCTGAATATGACAAAATTTTGACAGATACCCTTATTAATACATCTGAGATAATACAAGTTCAGCCCCAAAAAAAGCCTAATTATTATACCTTTATCAACGAAAATCAAAATGATATTTCCGTTGTCGAATTATCAGAAAATAAGGATAATTACGAGGTTATTAATTTCTTTAAGGTAAATAAGAAACGTATTGATGAATATAGAAAAAAAGCTGTTAAGGATGGCGGCGACATCATCATAACCGAGAGGAAACCTCAAGGGGCAGCTCGCCTTTCTGCTCTTCTTAACAGCGATATCAATAATATAACACCGACTCGGGAAAATGTCAATAAAACTTTGTATCAGAAAAGACCTAATCCTAAAGGATCTTTTGACACTAAAACAGGATTAGTAAAAATCTTTGAAACAGCGGATTTTTCAACTCTACCGCACGAATTAGCACATTATTGGCTTGATAATATGTGGAACTATACTCGCAGCGGTAATGCCAGTGAGCAGTATCTCCAACGGTGGAATGTGATTTCTAACTGGTTAAATATCCGACCAGAACAAACAAGGTTAACCCGAGGACAGCAGGAGAAATTTGCCCGAGGATATGAGCAATATTTATTAAACGGCAATCTTCCGACACCCATGATTAAAGGTGCTTTCGATGATTATGACCGTTGGTTGAAGCGAGTATATGGAGATATGAATCGATTAAATGTTCGTTTGACGGATGATGCTGTGCGATTTTTTCAGTCTATGACCAGTGGTAATCTTCCGGCTCCGAAACTAAAGCCTTTGAAAAAGAAAAAGGATAAAATGACGTTTGCCGAAAAATTGCGGGAAAAGATGAATATACAGCAGCAAGAAATGCAGGAACAAGAGGCTGTTAAGCTTGTTGAAGATGTTGAAGCTGCACGTCAGATGCCGGATAACGTCATTGAAAGAACGGTTATCAGTTCGAACATTACGGATGGTGATACAGGAGCAAGTCGGGTTTATGAGCGAGAGATTGGAAAAAATGTAGAGACATTGACTGAAATTGCTGATGCCGATTTGGAATACCGTAAAATTAATCTCGCTGAACAGGCTAAAAAAGCAGATGAATTTGTCAGAAACAACCTTGATGAGGCGAGAAAGATTGTTGATGGATTAAAGCCTGCTCCAGAAAATATCTTGGATACAGCCATTAGAATCTCCTACGAACAAGAAATGCTGAGAATCGGAAACAATGAAGAATATCTGCGTGCTTTGAAGTTGCATTCAAGTTTGCAGACACTGAGAGGGCAGGAGATTTCGGCAGAAAAAATAACCGCAAAAGATGTTACAAGCCCCGAGTATTGGATTAATAAGGTTGTTGCAAACAGAACATACAGAGCGGCTCAGAAAATGTTTGGCGGATGGAAGTCTCTCGGTGAAAACTCACTAGATTTGTATAAAAAGATGATTAAAGATGAGACGGGAGCCATATCGAATAGGGTATTAGCTGAAAAAACACCGGAAGGACAAAAACGAGTTTTGAATGAAGAAATTGAGCGCTTAAAAAGAGAGTATGATATTGATAACGATCAGCTTGAACTTTTCCAGATGCCCACAGACCAGGTGCTCAATAACAGAAATGTTAAAATGTATATTAACGGAGCGCTGGATAATTTATTTGGCGCTACAGTATCACAGGAAGAAGCAAATCAGATCATCGGCAAGATAGACGAATTAAGCCGAAGTATTGCAAATACATTTGATACAACAGGAAATCCAAGTGTTCAGACTTGGGTAAAAATAAATGAAATAAACAATCTTGTGGAAAGTCTTACCCCGTCGCCGGCTTTGCAAGTTACGACGTCAATCGTTGGACGTGCCATGATGTTGGCGTCTGTCAAATCTCCAGTTTTGAACATCATTAGCAATACGGAAAATATTTTAGCAGAAATGATTATCAGGAGGGCTGTAAATACAATTGAAGGAGGTGCGACGCAGTCGGCTGTTGACAGGCAGGTAATCAGCGAGTATTTGAAATATGCTGATGATGTATACAAAGCATCAGGCTATAATGTTTCAACGACCCAAGACATGGATGCCACGACAGTAACATTGGGAGAGCAGCGAATAAGCACTCAAGGAGAGGGAAGATTCAGAAAATTTTCCAGAGCAGTTGAGACCGGTGTATTTAAATATTTGATGGGATACCCTGATAGTGTTTCAAAAGACATTGTATTTAGTGATGTTGCTAGTCTTGAGGCAACAACGATTGCCATAAATGAAGGTCGGGAAGGAAAAGCATTAACGGATCGAGCGACAGAATTGTTCCGAGATGCAGCAAGGGTTGAGCCAATAACCGAAGAGGGCCAGATTATTAGGGACAAAGCTATAAAAGAGGCAAATATTGCAACTTATACCAATAATACAGCTCTTTCAAAATTGGCTCTAGGAATAAGGGAAGCACTAAACCAGGCAACCGGCAATGTTCGTCTTGGCGACCAGTTGATGCCGTTTGTTAAGACGCCAGCGAATGTTGTCTCTCTTGGTCTTGAATATACCGCTGGTTTGGCGTATGCTTTACCAAAGCTACCGAAAATCATTAAAGACATTAAGTCTGGGAGCATAACTTCTGAATCCCGTACTGCCATTAAGGCGGCCATACGTAACGGTTTAGGTGTGGTTTTGGCTATGTTAGTTGCAATGTCTTTTGATCCTGAAGATTACACGCCAGAGTATGATGCTTTGAGTCCATCGGAAAGAAAACTTGCCTTAGAAAAAGGTGCCGTATTCAATTCGATAAGGATTGGAAACAAATATATTTCGCTTGATTATTTCGGACCGGTCGCCGTACCTCTTTCCGCTGTTTTGACTTCCCGGTATCGAAAAGACAACCCGCTCTGGGGATTTGCCGCAGGTGCTTTGTCTCAAGCTGCCAAAACTCCAGGAGTCGGCGAAATATCTGATGCCATTAAATTTATCGGCGATTCTGTTCGTCGAGATGCGAGAGATAATGTTGAAAACATCGGAAACATTATGTTGGATTATGTTCGGGCAAGAACAATACCATCTTTTGTCAATGATTTAGCTAAATCTTTTGATAGCGTTGAGCGGGAAACTAGCGGTGGAACTTTTGACCGGCTTATGAGCACTATTCCGGGGTTACGAGAGACATTGCCGGAAAAATATTCGACGACCAGCGCAGTACCGAGAAAAACGGAACCAGCCCTTAGTACTATATTATTTGGAGCACGTGTTAAGACTGCCAACGATAACAGGGTTATTTATGAAATTGATCGTTTGTATAAAAGTGGTAACAGAGTGACAATAACAGATGTGACAAGAAGTGGAAAGCTTTCCGAGTTGAGCGAAAATAAACAGCAAAAAGCCAGAAAAGAATTTGCACACAAATATTATGATGCTGTCTACAAACTAATTTCATCTCGTTCTTATCGCCGAAAGGATGATGAGCAAAAGGCTAATGCCTTAAATAAGGCAAGAAGAAAAATTATTGAAAGTTTGAAGAGAGAATTAATAAAGTAGCTCTTGACAAGAGTGTCATCGGCACGTTAATATTTTGATATAGTGAAGGAGTGTAGCTTAAAAGGACTGCACTCTTTTTTTTATAACCGCCTTTATGGCGGTTTTTTTATGGAGGAAACATGACAATAGCAGACAATTACAACCCAATTAAACAGTTGGGGAATGGGGTTACAGTTAATTTTTCTTTTGATTTCAGTCTGCTTGACGAAAGTTATATCCGGGTTTATCAGGAGATTAACGGAGTACAAACATTGGTTGATCCTGAAAATTATGATGTCGACTTTCAATCATCGGGTGGAAGTGTAACGTTCAAGGAAGCTCCGGCTGCCGGGACATATATTGTTATTGGCCGAAATGTTCCTTTGGACCAAGAGACGCCATACAAAACATCAAGTGGTTTTCCAGCCAATAGAGTTGAAGAAAATTTGGATAAGCTCACAGCGATTACTCAGCAGCTTTCGGATGAGGCTGCGCGGGCGCCTAAGCTTCCGGTCGGTTCGTCAGATATTGACCTTAATCTTCCAGCGCCATCAGCAGGAAAAGCCTTAGTATGGAATCAAGAAGCTAATGCTTTAACAAACTCAACCATTAATGTGGACAGCGTTATTAACGAAGTAACATCCTTAACGGAACAAGCCAAACAATCTGCTGATGCCGCAGCAAATTCAGAAAGTTCTGCGTCTGCGTCGGCTCTTTCGGCGTCTAATTCGGCAAACGAAGCAGCCACTATTCTAAATCAGGCTGAAACGGTTATTTCGACGGCAAAGGATGCAGCTCTTCAAGAGTTTAATAATAATAGTACGCAAAAAACTGAAGCTTTTAACACTAATGCAATGGAGAAGCAAAACGCGGTAGATGCCTCAGCTGTTGCAGCCGCAGAAAGCGAGAACCATTCACAAATTTGGGCAGAAGGAACAGATGAAGAGGTTACGGGGATCGGCGGCGAACACTCCGCCAAGGGATGGGCTGAAGAAGCAAAAAAATCTGCTGTTCTTCCAGATCAGACCGGGCAGGCGGGAAAATTTTTAAGTACAGACGGAACATCTGCAAGCTGGAAAAAACTAAGCGAAAAGATAATTAACTTGGGAACTATCCTAGGAACTGTCTCTTTAGAGGAAAATAATATATATGTTGCACAAATCAATTCCTCAACGTCTTTTTCTTTACCTAGTTCGGTTGACAAAACAATATTTAATCAAATTAAAGTTATGGCCGTAGTAAGCGGTACACCGATAATCAACTGGGGAACGACACAATTCTTTAATAAAACTACTCCTGAAATCGAAGCAGGGAGTTATGATTTTTACTTTGACTATGATAACCTAATTGGCGACTGGGTTTGTGGAGCTATACAAAAGGGGATTACTAGCTAATGATAAACTTAAAAAGCGAGAAAATGCTGATGAAAATTTATGAGCCATATGAACCAGAAACTATTTTATTCGAGAGCTCAACTCCGGGAAGCTATAACCTTGAGATTCTAGGGGGCATTTATCTTGTGTATTGCATTGGTGCTGGCGGAGGTGGAGCTTCATCAAGAATCCTTGGTTCAAGACCTCCTAAGACAGCTAGTGCAGGCGGTGGTAGTGGTTCGGGTTTTATTGGAGAACTATATATTAATAAAGGAAGTTATTCAATCACTGTTGGTGCGGGTGGAAATGGGGCTACGGGAGGCGGAGGTTGGAGATATGGTGGAGCTGGAGGTAATTCACTTATTAATAATATTGTTACCTCATATGGTGGAGGGGGTGGTGCTGGTGATGGGGGGGGGCACGAAGGCAGAAGTGGTTCTGCAGGCTCGATTCCCACTATTGATGCCTCTATAATAAGTGAAACATTAAATTCAATTGGAAATAATGGTAGTGCCAATGGATCCCATTCAGGCAACACTAGTGGCGGTGCAAGTTTATATGAAGGCTATGGAGCCGGTGGTGCAGCGGGAATAAGCTCTTCTGACCCTTATGGATACTCTGGAACTACAGGATATGTAAAAATTGTTTATAAAAGACTAGGAGGTTAGGAAGTGAAATACGCAAAAGTTAAAGAAGATAAAACTCTGGAATATGCTCCACGCAATATTCCTGGAATATCTAATTGGATTGAGGATGAATCTGCTGTTTTGGCTGCTGGTTATCTGCCAGTGGTGGAATTAGTGTTGCCGGAGGGAAAGTATATATCTGGCTATGAAATCAAAAACGGTGAGATTTTGCCGATTCTGAAGGATAATCCGCCTTTAACTTATATTGAGCTGCGCCGGCAAGCTTATCCGCCGATCAGTGATCAGCTTGATATGATTTATTGGGACAAAATCAACGGCACTAATATTTGGCAGGAAACTGTTGCTAAAGTTAAATCTGAGTATCCTAAAGCTGAGGTTACTACTATCCAAGAGGAGAATAGAGAAGCTTAAATTCCAATAAATATATTAACGAATATGTTAATCTGTTTTTTTTAGTAAAGAGGACGGGAGAGGGCAATCTCCCGCCTTTCGGGCAGGAACCCGAAAAGAGAAGCTATCTATAGCTAACTTCCTACTCTCTTTGTGTCCGAACGAACACCTTTAAACGAGTAGGCGAATTTTGTGTATGAGTCAACTTTAAAATGAGGACATGATGGAGAAAGAAGTAAAAGAAATTATCAATAACTACAGTATATGGGCTTTTTTTATTGGAGTTGTAACTATGGTGATACGGCCTTTCATTTCTGTGAAACAAACATTGCGAGATATGCTGATAACCTTTCTTGTCAGTATGTTGTGCGGACTTTTGCTCGAATATATGCAAATGCCCGACCCTGTCAAATATGGGATTAGCGGCGTCTGTGGCCTGTTTGCCGTTAGAATTTATATGATTGTTGACAGTGTTTTACGTAAAGCCGAACAAGACCCTATTAATTTTATGAAAGGAATCCGAAATGGCGGCAAGAGGAATCCGGAACAATAATCCGGGGAATATCAGGCACGGTGATAAATGGCAAGGGCTGTCGGCTGAGCAGACGGATTCTGAGTTTTGCGTTTTTTCGCAGCCGGAATACGGAATCCGCGCTTTGTGCCGGATTTTACGGACCTATCAGCGTAAATATGGCTTGCGTGATGTTCATAGTATCATTAACCGTTTTGCTCCCCTAGTTGAAAATGATACAGAATCGTATATTAAAAGCGTTTGTTTGAAGTTGGATGTTACTCCGGAAACGCTGATTGATTTAGAGGAGAAGGGCATCATGCTTAATTTGCTTAAGGCAATAATCAGGCACGAAAACGGCGAACAGCCCTATTCTGATGAGGTTTTGCTTCAGGGAATAGAAATGGCAGGTGTGAAATGACCGAAGAATGCAAATGCAATAAATATAAGTTCTGGTGCTGGCTTATAGGGATGGCCGCTCAAAATCGGCGTATATATTGGCTTTTGTGGGGTTTTTTAGTTGTTCTGGCTATTTGTGCCTTTAAATTTGGTTTGGTTGGGGTCTTATTTTAAGTGTGATGAAAAGATATGCGGTTTTGGGGATTATGCTTGCTCTTGTAGTTGCTGGTGCTTATTGGAGCGGCTATGCTGTTGGTTCTCGCGATGTAAAAATAGAGTATGTTGTTCGGGAAAAAGAGGTTATAAAGTATGTTGAGAATAAAAAGGCGGACATTTATGTTAAGCCTAACGCTAGCCGCATTGATTTGTTGCAGCTCATGCACGACGGTAAATTATAACAATTGTCCAGTTTATCCGGTCGGCGGTAACGCTGTCGGTACTGAGCTCGAAACGATTCCTGATGCCGGATATGAAAATTTTTGGGAATGGCTTGGACGGATTGACAAGCTGCGACAGGAACTGGAATTGTGCAAATAAAAAACCCGGGAGACTTGTTTATTCGTCCTTTCCGGGTTTTGCCTTCCAATTTAATGGCGAGGTCTTGCAAGCCAGATTAACTGGATACTTAAGCGGCCATTATCTGATAATTTTCTTTGAAACCGTCAATATCAATATTGTCATTAGCGGCCTCAGCAGCAGATAATTTTGAAATATCTTCGTAATTAATGCCAACATCTAATCCAAGATATTTAATGGCTAAAGATCTTATTAAAATATCAGTTGTTTTATCAGTCGAGGTTTCTCCTCTTTCCCACCTTCCGACGGCTTGGGCTTCCTTGCCTAACAGCTCTGAAAATTCAGCCTGTTTAAATCCGATATGTGTACGGATAAATCTTATTTCATCCCCATTTAATAAACCTTTTTTCATGATAAGAGCTTTCGCAATAGTATCATGCAATAAATTTATTTTAGGAATGCAGATTGTTTCTTCTCCATTATGGTCTTGGACAATTGGAATATTATAAAGATATACGTTATCCAAACCGCACTCAGTATAGTGATATGGTTCTAATAAATTCATTTTTATTTCTCCTAGTCCTTCCACATTACAGTAATAATATCTTTTATTTTTATAGCAGGGTCTTGAAATCTATCAACTTCAACAAGAATAACAAGGCTGATTTGTCTAACACTCCTATTTCTTCCGTCATAGTCTCCCGTTATCTTATATTTATGAATTTTATATTCCCCCTTGTGCTGACCCTTTTCAATATACTTTTCAACTATTCCAAACTTAAAAACATTAATAACATCAAGCGTAGAGATACCGCGGGCTTTCATTTGTTCCTTTGCATGGGCTGTGAAATAAAGGCTAAAGTTCTTATTTCTCGCCATGGTGTTGATTACACCTGTCATGTAGGCTAAATCTTTTATGTTATTCTCTACATTCATTATATATCACCATGATAGTTAATTCAAGATTAATAGGTCATTTTTTTTAATGAGTCAACTATAGCTTTACAATATTAATACAATAAAAGGCTAATAAATGCAATATCGTTGTGAGAACATCACTTTCGGCAAAATCTTGGCAATTATAAAAATAACTCTTAATTTATTTATTAAAATCAATAGGTTATTAGGTGAGGAAACATCTTTGCCAAGGTTGATGTCGAGGGTTCGAATCCCTTCACCCGCTCCAATTCAAAGCCTTGTTTTTACAAGGCTTTTTCCGTATCTATATCATTTTTTATCTTGCATCAAACGACACGAAAAAGCACAAAAAAACACCGAAAAACACATAAATACATATATAAACACGGCAATAATTGGGCAAAAATTGGGCAGTAAAAAAGAGAGCTGTAAAAGCTCCCTTGTTCCTGTCGACTCCGCGGTTTATTTAACCTTGTTTAATTCATCCGCCATGAATTCCGCCCTCAAGGCAACGTACCTTTGTATCATCTCGTGCTTTTTCCAACCACCAAGGCGCATTAAGGTAATATCATTCATACCATACATAACACACCAAGAAGCCCAATGATGCCGCCAATCGTGAATCGTAAAGTTCGCAACACCGGCAATTCTACACGCGGTTTCATGAGCCTTTGAAATTGGATTCCCGCCGCTTTTTCTTGTGTCTTGGTATGGTTCCAAGTTTTTATTCAAAAATACGTGACCGTTTGGATCATAGCAATTATTTGTTTCTTGACGCTCTTTTGCTAATAAAAGGGCTTTGTATGTTCTGTCGTGCATTGGAACAACGCGGTCTTCGCCGTTTTTGGTTTTTCGATAGCGGATAGTGCGGCGCTCAAAATTTATATCAGGCCAGAGGAGCTGCAAAGCTTCCTGACAACGGCAACCGTTAAAGCAAAGCATTGTTGCGATTAATTTTACATGAAAAGGATAGGCAAATAAAAGACGCTCTCTCTGCTCCACTGTCTCTAAAAATCTGACGCGTTCGTCTTTGTATTTGGGTTTGGCAATGGCCGGTATTTGGTAGCCATATTCTTTTTGGCTATGATTTAATATTGCTAAAAATAGGGTTCTTATTCGGTCGACAGTCGAAGGGGCTAAATTTGGATTGTTTCTTAGAACTTGTTTCCAGATTTCAGAAGCTTCATCAACAGAATAATTTTCAAAGGCGAGGAACTTGTCTTCTATGCGATTCAGGTCTTGGGGGTTGATGCCCCCAACTCGATTTATATATTCCTGGGCAATTTCTCCAAAAGTAACTTTTCCCGCATTTACGCTCTTGCCATACAGTATTTCATTACGAATTTCGTTTTCTAAGCAGCTCGCATATTCCTTTGCTTTTTGGAGGCTATCGCAGCGGCTAGAGTGTTCTTTGACTTCCTTCGATTTATCACCAACGAAGACCGTTCCCCGTACGTGGTAATATTTTCCTCTTTTTCTAAAGTGTAACATTTCTCTATGAACTCCTCTAGCTGACGGGCAGTTATAGTGCCGTTAAGGGGTTTAATCCCAATTTTTCTTAATTTTCTTCTTAGTGTCCTTTCTGGCTCTTTTAAGCCTTGGAAAGATTTTCCTAGATATTGCAGGGCTTCGTTAATTGTAAAAATTTCAACTATTGTCACGTTTTCCTCCTGTCTCAAAATTTTCAATAAGCCATTTTTGTATGAAAGAGATTTTGTCCTGATCCCAAGTATTGGCTCGGAATTTATCAAGACCGAGAACAACTGGATGGATACGTTCTTGGTAAAACTTCAAGTTTATTTAAAATCATTTTACCTAACTCCCGTTAAACTCATTTCAACTTCTGGTTCGTTGCCTAAATATTGGTCAATTATGATTGTTTCCAAGACATCACCAGTTTGTGCATCATAGATTGTATATTCATACAATTTTGGGTCTTTTTTATCTTCGTTATTCATTTCTTTACCTTTCCGCAATGTTTACACTTCAACGGCTCATAGGGGCAACGTTTACCAATTATTGTTCCCCAAGCGCATTTTTCTAATTTTTTGCAAAAGGAACATTTTTTTGCTTTCCATTCATGCCAACCGAACCAACAAAGTAACTGCCTAATCATCTAAAACCTCCCAATCATCTGCTAGAAAATCCTCTGTCCATAATGTTTCGCAATGGTATTTTTCCAGACAAAGATATTTTCTTCTATTAAACTCGGTCTTGCTCCATTCTTTACGTTTAACCGTTTTACCCTCTCTCATAGCTTTCAAAATTTCTTCAAATTTCATTCCTTAAATTCCTTACTGTTAACTGCCTCTTGCCAAGTCGGGTATTCGGCGATTAGCGTATATTTCTGAAGTTCAGAATCATACCTTGTCCCTGACGTTCCATTATTTACTATGATATAACAATTATTTTTTTTAATCCTTGTTACGCAAATAATGATATTTCTATCTCTATATGTATGTGAATAAATCTGTCCGGGCTTAATCATTTTCCCTCGCTTTCGTGTTTTGCTATACAGAATTTTTTAACGTCAGAGGTTATTTTAATAACGTCTTCCGTGTCACAGTATAACGTTATGCCCCTTGCCACCATTTCCAAAAGATTAAACATTTTGGCGTTTTCCTCTCTAAGCCGGTTAAGCTCGACTTGCAACTCATAGGCCGTTTTGTCGTGCCGGAGCGGATATTGTATATCATCAATGTTATGTAAATCCTTTTGTACGATATTTTCGTAAGGTTCTTTTACACAAAGCAATTTACTAAACGTTCTTGCTAATTCCCTATACATAGGACGTCCGTTATCTTTCGCTACATCAGCAGTACAAGTAAAGAAATTATTATACGCCCAAAGATAAATTATTGCTTCAAGCCTTGAGCCTAGCTCTTTAGTATAGTGTTCAATTTGGCCGTTATCAAAATGACCGGCAACAATTTTTTCTTCATCTAAAAAATATTTTGTCGTCATTTCTGCTCTCCCTCAATCTTCAAAAGGGCTTCATGTGATAGTTTATAAGCCGTGCTTATTTTTGATTTATCGACTAAATTAAGAGCTATTAAAATCTCAATCTTTTTCAAAGCCCTAACTGCAATGTCTAGCTTTGCTTGCAGCCGATCACACTCTTTATTTGCTGCGTGGATCAGCTCAATTTCATATTGGTTGCTCATTTTTCAAAATCCTTTTCAGTTTTTCCGCTTTACGTTTTCTCTTTTCCTCAGCCGCCTTTTTATAGGCTGAAATGCTTTCTTTACTTTGCGGGGTATCAACTACCTTGGCCGGTAAATTCCCCTCATACAAGCCGTCATAAGCGGCAATAATAGCCATGAAAGGGGCAAAGGCGTGTAATGGGTTTTTCATTTCAGCACCTCGTTTATTTTGGTTAAGAGTTCTTCCATTCTTTCAGAATGCACCGTAAAGTCTTTAGGGTTTTCTTCTTCAAAAAATATTTTGCATTCTTTAAGCAACTGGCGGAGATAGTCTTCCTCTAGTTCATGTCCTGTAATAACCGCTGATAAGTTGTCATTATATTGAAGGGCTTTGGCATATTCTTTTTCAAACTTTTTAGCCTTTTTGTTGAGGTCAACGAAATGGTCGTAAGACGGAACTGGAGAAAGGACTTCACTAATTATATTTTTCGGGTATCCAAAAAATTCTTGTGCCATTTTATAACGTTCTTCAACCTCATCATCATATCTGCACCATGTTTCAAGTTCGGCTATAGGTGTCTTATCATCCTCAAGACGTATATAATACAATCCGTCCTCAAGTTTTCCGGCTTTCCAATCGTCAGTTAAACTCATCTTAATGCCTCCTCTGCAATATCAAAAAAGTCTTGGCTATTACCTTTAACCACTGCTAGTGCTTTAATAGACTCAAGATACTTTTTTATCTGTTTCAATTCGCTCTCTTTTCCCGCATTTAAGTTTAATAAACGCTGATTTTCTGAACTTAATTTTTCTACCGTTTTGCTAAGTTCAGCAAAACGTTCGTAACTTGGAACTTTACCCAAAATTTCAACGCATATAGCAGGGTTAAGCTCCCACCATCTTGCGATACATTCATCGCCGTTCTTGTCTTTGTAATAATAATGGCCAAATTTCTTTTTTCCGAGTTTCCACTCCTCTGTCAGACTCATTGCCTTCTCCTAATGGTTAAAAAGCGAGGACACAACGAACGCGGTGACTGTTATACTTACCGTAGTAGCTCACGAGGCCGTCGGACGGTCTGAAGACCCACGCGTAGTCGTCGCTGTAGCTGCCGCTCACGGACGAAGACCAATAATATTCATCTTTTAGCGGTTCGCCGCCGTGTTCTTTTAACTTTTTGTCAATAATTTCTTTGTTTTCTAAGTAAAGTAACCATTCCAGAAGTGAAAAAGGACGTTTATATCCTAAATCCATTGCTTCATCAAAAGTATATTCGTCTTCCTCATCTTTAAGGGCCATTACTACATCTTTGCCGTTGTAGCTTCCAATGTAGATTCCGCCCTTGTAAAGGTCACCGATTTGTGGATGTAGAGATTTATTATCAGAACCATTTTCGGTGACATCATCTAATATACCTGTATAAAAAACAGTCTCGTGATTAATTTCTTCTCCACGTAAAATAGCATTAGTAAAATCTTCAAGTTTATTTAAAATCATTTGTCTTTCCTTTGTTTGAGGAGGGGCGGTAGAGATAAATTGTTGTTTGTTTGTGATCAAGTGAATTTCCGCCCCAGCAAGCAATTACTTGTATGATATTTTTGTGTTTAGAACGGGATGTCGTCGTTGAGTTCCGGCTGATCGAAAGATTGGGACGGGAAATCCTGTCGCTCATTTACATTGCCCGACTTCTGCGACTGGACAAACGCCGTAAGTTCGTTGTAAGCACGCAGACATAAAGCCGAGAGTTTCAGTAGTTCGTCGGGATAAAGGTTGATTTGTTCGCGTTTCCACTCTGATGAGTCTTTAGACTGGAAAGAACGTTGCAGACAGGCGGAATAAAAAGTGTGCAGCTTTCCGTCACCTTTGGTGTCAACACTTTCTTTTTTGAAAATGGATACGCTCATTAGCCTGTCTCTGACAGTAATTGCCGGTTTATTTTTTTCTTCGCTCATTGTTTTTCCTTTCATTAAAATTCTTGAAATCTTTCTTCGGGATATATGGGGTCATAATGTCCGAAGGTTTGTTCCAGCATCAGATTTTGAATGCTGTCGGTATAGTTCATAAATTCTGCCGTAGACAGTTTGGTTGTTGTTTTCAAATCAAATCTTGCTTTGAAGTATTCATGCAGAAATTCTGACGAGAGAAAGCGGAGTTTAAGGCCGTCGATAATGAAACCTGTCTCTTGCCAGAACTCAACGATATGTTTGTAAATGGCAAACAGGTAACGGTTCTGATCAACACTACGGGTTTTGGCGTGCTTTTTAATATCAATATCCACGCCATAGGGAGCGCTTTTTAATACCGCTGCCAATTTAGGCTTGATAAGCTCCAAAATACCATTTATGTCTGCCGATTTATGAAAAAACATTTTATTTTACCACCAGATTAATGTTTGTTTTTAATTCAACGCCAGGGATGATTTCGGTTTTTAAGGCCTCTTTCAAGGCAATTTTGTCAATCTTCGCGACCGTTTCTCTATGAACAAAGCGTTCATCGGCAAAATTCGGGTCGGTAATGTTTACCTGTGTTGACGTTCGGGTGCTAACCGTCCAGCTACCGGCAACAGATTTTTTCTCGCCGCTTTTCTGATGAATGAGCAGAATGTAATCCTCAATTCCGGCCAGTTTCTTTTCTTCAGCTTGCCGTTTGGATTTGATACGCTCTTCTTCCTCTTTAAGCGCCTTAGCGTAAGCGGCCTTATCAGCACGGAGATTGCAGAGCTTTTCCAGTCCGGAAAGAATAATCTGTTCGCGCACCTGTATAAGCTCACGCTCTTTTTCTTCATCTATCTCTCCTGTTTCCAAGTCATAGGCGGTGTCAATCAGCTGTTCAACTTCGAGAATATTATCGTATATACTAGGCATTGGCTTGAGCCTCCTTTTTAGCAATAGCCTTAGCGGCCTGTTCAAAAGTTAACTGCGTGACACTACCGACGCCAGCGGCCCGCGCGAGATTGATCATATCTACGTTAAGCTCTTGCAGGCGAGCAAACTGTTCGTCAGTTATCATATTAGTCATCGGAGCGACAGGTTCAGGTGTTGTTGCATCAGCATCGTTGTCTCCTTCAGTCGGAATACAGAACAGCTGTAGGCAGAGGTATTTATAGGCTGCCGACATGGCTTTGTTAGTTGATTTATCTGCCGTGTCCATAGCTTCGCCAACAGTGCAACATTCGACCTTAGAGCCGTCAATGGCAGAGATGATGTCATATTTTACAGTAACGGTGGTATAAAATGACACGCCGCCGGATTTTGTGACCCGCTCAACCGACTGCCTGTTCTGGCAATATGGGATAATGCAGATTTTATGCTTGGAAAGCAGGCCGGACAAGGTATTGTAAATGTCATCTATGCCGCGAAATTTATATTTTTGCTGTTCATTACGGCGGTCTTTGCTAATGCCGATTTCTGACAGCTCGGCCATAACTTCGGCAATGGATTTGAAAACTTGTAAATTTTCAGTCATTGATCTGTCATCCTAAATAGATAAATTGTTAAAAACTATAAGTCGAGGACACAACGAACGCGGGCACTGGTACCCTTACCGTAGTCGTTCAGGCCGCCGTCGGACGGGCTGACGTACCAGGCGTCGCCGTAGCTGGCGTACTCGGACGAAGACCAGTAATATTCGTCTTTCAGAGGTTCGCCGCCGTGTTCTTTCATAAGCTCATCGATTTCTTTTTTATTTTCAGAGATAACCAACAATTCTTTACATGTCGGCATACGGCAAAAAATATCCTCACAAGCTTTCTTTCCGTCCCACCAGTCGCACTCTTCTTTAATATCATGTTTATAAACGATGAATTTGTGCGGGATTTCTCCGTCAATTTCGATTAATACGCCTTTGTTTTCAATCCAAGATAGTTTTGCCTTTTTCATGTCGTTACCTCATTTTGTTAATTAAAATTGTTAAAATCGTTTACCATACTCCAAGAACATGAATTCCGGTAATGACCCATGAGCCGAAAAAGAAACCCCAGGCCAGAGACAGAATGAAATCTGTTGCGGCCTCTTTCTTTTGTAGAAGTATTTCTATTTCTTTTAGGTCTTGTCGGTGTTCATAGTAGAATTTTCGTGCCTCAAATTGTGCTATATCCTGCATTATGCTTCTCCTCTTTTCTTCTTAAGCGCATACAGAAGGTCTTGCTTTTCGTGAAAATCTTTTGTCAGAAAAAATGCATTTTCAGCGCTCAATAACTCAAATTCCAGATTGGCGATTTCAGCGTCTAACTTTTCCGCTTCGGTTTCCGGCTGTTTTTCTTCGCTGGGGAAAACAATCTCGCCGTTGTTGTCGACATAAGAAGCCTTAGCTTTTTCGTAAGCCGCTTTGTCTCCCGCTTTGTTGGCGGCGACAATCATTGCCAATCTTTCTTTTTCTGCTTTCTGGATAAGTTCTAGATTTGTCATTGTTGTCGACCTCTTTTGTTGTCTCGTTGTTAACTTATACTTGGATGTTACACAAAATTTGTGTTGTTGTCAACACAAAAAAATGAGTTTATTTTTAATAAGAACACAAAAAAAAGAGTAATGTATTGATTTTTCAGGAAAGATTTTTTTTGAAATATTGTGAAAAGGCACAAAAAAACCGCCCGAAGGCGGCTAGAAATACGAAAGGTATTAGCTATTATTCATCCTCAAAAGATATTTTCTTTTCTTCAAAATGAATAATCGGGAGAATTAATGGCGGATAAATAGTTGAACAGGTCACCGCTCTGATTACTTCTCTTAATGCTCCATAAAGTGTTGAAGCGGCCCCATTACTTAAAAGGCGATCTCTCATATCATCATTTATACATTTTTTTCCGGTTTCAAAAATGCCGTTTATTTTAGCATTTATTTTGTATTCGGGAATTTCTTTGTAGTTTACTGAACATGAAAGAGTAACCATATATAGATTATCTGCGCTCTTGTTTTTTCCAAAAGATAAGTTGGTACTCATTTCAACATTAAGTATATTCTCGGGAATAGAATGAAGAGGCGCCTTAATATTTAATTCTTCTAAGAAATATTTTTTTAGTGATATAAATTCGCTCATTTTAGATCTCTAGTTAAATTTTATTTGTTGAGAGTAATTTTCGTTATTTTTTGTAAAAGCTAAGAAGTCGATATTATCATTGCTATAAACAAATTTAGTTTCAGAACTACGAGAGGTAAAATCCTCTTCTTTATAACATAAAATACTAGTATCATACAGTTCTGGCTGGCTTATTTCTTGGTTCACTGCTGCGGCTAGTTTTTCCATGGTTAACATAGAGATGTTAACGTGGCAGTTAAATAATTTTGATATATAAGATTGAGACACTCCCATTGTTGCAGCTAATTCTTTTTGAGATATGTTTCTGTTTTCCAATATATTTTCAACTTGTTTCATAAAGTTAAGGATTTTGATTTGTGCTTTATAAAAAGGGCTTCTACGAGCTGATTCAAAATTTCTTTCACTCATTATAATTCTCCTTCATCCTTTAATCTTTTTACAATACTCTTAAATCTTTCTTTATCTTTTTTATCTGTTTTTTGAGTTTTCTTGAGGGTTCCGTGAGTAAATATTATTAATTTTTGTTTTTCAATAAGTATAGCATAGAGTCTATGCCGCCCATGTCGCAATCCATACATTTTACATCTGGTTTCATTCGTTTGCCCTTTGTATAGTATATAATCTTCTCCAGCTTCATGAAAAATGTTTTTAGCAAGACAATCTTTACCTTTGGAGGCTAATAAGTCAATTTTAGCAACAAATCCTTCGTAATCTTCTATAGGAATTTCTTCCAAATATTCTTCAGCATCGCAACGTTCTTCATTGTGCTGATAGAATAATATTTCCCAAAGCTGCTTTGTTTTGTTTTTTAGTGCCATTACTTAACCTATAAGTTAATTATAGTCAATATTTATTAAAATTCAACTAAACTTTTGTTACATTTTTTTAATAAACTCTCATATCTCCGATGACAACAGCGGCGATTTCATATTCGTTGGAATCGGGATGCAGGACAATCGGCTTGATTTCCGGATTTGTAGATTCGGCAACCAAGATGATGGTCGAATCGTCAATTTTGGTGTATTTTTTTACAGTTGCTTCGCAAAGGCCGTCCGGCGTGCGGCGGTAGGCAATAATGTATTTCCCTTCAATATCCGTACTGTTATTGACTTCTAGCCAATCGGCCAGCGGGCAGCAGATAAGTGTTGTTTTGTCTGGCGGAAAGACGAGATTCATTGAGTCTCCACGGACACCCAGAGCGAATATGTTGGCTTTTTTGTAATTATCATTAATCGGGTA
>OJOK01000447.1_pt1 | contig 25496 bp, 23 predicted proteins | sample 1598051 | NCBI WGS metagenome assembly OJOK01 (sample SAMN01915205, study PRJEB22387) | human gut metagenome | isolation source: stool | host: Homo sapiens | place: USA
GACGGCTGACTAAGGTGGTCGGGATAATACTCGGAATGATAATCGGGATTGTCCTCTTGCCCTTGCAAGCGAAACAAGCGCGACACGGCTGAATATCAATCTCCGCCAACTGAATAAGTTCCGTTTCAATGCCGACCTTACTCAATTCCTCAAAAATCGTTTTGATTATGATTGCGGTATTGCCGTCCTTTCGAGAGCTACCACTTATGCCTACAACTTTCATCACTTCAATTCTTTCGTTTAGAAACAATTCTTTCGATAAACTCGGTTTTGGCTTTGGTATAGTCATCTCTATTATGCTTGAATTTTGGCAATAGACTCAATTTCAGAGCCTCATATTTTTTAGCCGTATCGGGATGGTTCACCAGAAAATCACGAAAAAGTATCTCGTCATTGTCACCGATTGTATGAATATGTATATGGAACACCTTATCGGCGTATCCCGATGGTGTATATCCCTTATTGAAACTCATACGTGTTCCTGAAACAGACATACATATATATCCGGACGACTCCATGACATCACGTAATTTGTTCCAATCCAGTCTTGTCGATACTTCCACCAGTATGTCTATTATAGGTTTGGCCTGAATTGTCGAAATCGCGGTGCTGCCTATATGGTTGATTATGGGGCAAAATCCATCAAGGATTATTTGGAGTTGCTTTATTTCATCATCAGCCCATTCTTTCCAGCAAGAACAATGTGGCACAAGAACTATTGGAAACAGTTTCCATAGTTCTTCCAAGGTCAAATCTTTCAACTTTTTCGCAGCCTCACTCATTGTTGTGCCTATTGGTCATTATCTGTTCAAAGTTGTCCTGTCCCCACTTGATTAATGCTTCGACATGAGGCAATAGTGTTTTGCCTAAGTCAGTTATGGAATATTCCACACGAGGAGGTACATCCGGGTAAAGCTGCCGCTCGATTATGCCGTCAGTTGTGAGTTGCTTCAACACTTGCGACAGCACTTTTTCGGACACAGACGGGATATTACGGTATAGCTCATTGAAGCGCATCGGTTCGTTCTCGGAAATTTTCACGAGAACGACCAACGCCCATTTGTTTCCGAGCCATTCAAGCATCGGAGCGGCCTTGCAATATCCATAGTCCAATTTTTTTGCCATATCGTGTTTGCAGAATTGATTGAAAATGAGTAAAACAAACTTTTCGGTAAGGGTCAAACTTTTCGGTAAGTTGTTGTTTAGGCTCTGATTCTCACCTAATTTCGCACTACAAATTTCTTTAATTCGCGAGTGAGCCGAGAGCGCAAGTCGGCGAAGCCGGTGCGCGGTGCAAAGCACTCGGACTTACCGCAAATTTAGTAACAATCGTTGATATATGATATGTCCAGAACTACATTTCACGGGGCAGGTATGGCGACCGCCATACGAGGCAAACTCTCAGTTACTCCAAATCACATCGGGCTGCACATGGCACAAGTGCAAATTTTGCAGCCTGTATCACGGAACACCATTCCGTATGTCGCCATTGTCGGAGGTGGAGGCAGACTTGAAAGTAATCCGACAGTGGCAACCACGGGCACGCCGTGTTTATCTGACAGGTGCCAATCCTTTTGCTCTCAGCTACAACAAACTGATGGATATTGCCATACTTCTGCGCAAGTATCTTCCTCATTTGGTGTCTTTCGGAATGTTTGCCCGCGTGACGGATATTGCCCCCAAATCAGTAGAGGAGTTGAAGAACCTGCGTCACATGAAACTCGACAGCATAAATATCGGTATCGAGACCGCACATGATCCGACTCTTGATAGAATGAACAAAGGCTATCATGCCAACGATATTCTTGAACAGTTATCAAAACTTGATGAAGCAGGAATACACTACAACGTGTTCTACCTCAATGGACTTGGAGGAAAGGGGAAAGGAGTTGAAAGTGCAATCGCCACAGCAGAAGTGTTGAACAAACTGCACCCTTGTATAATCAATATCGTGTCGTTGACTGTCTTTCCTGAATCACAACTATATCAGGATGTGCTTGACGGCTCGTATGAGGAAGAACCCGAGATTGAGAGACTACTCGAGATGCGAACTCTCATTGACCGCTTGAAAATCAAGGTCAACCTTATGGGCCATCATATATCCAATACGGTACCAATCACCGGAGCGTTACCCGATGACAAGGTCGCAATCCTTCGGGAATTTGACAGAGCGATAGCGGAGTTCCCAGAAGAAGAACTCAAAGCCTACCGCAGCAGGATATGGCATCTGTGAAGACTCCCGTTCCTGTCTCAGCCTGTTCGTTTCGGACAGGCTTTTTTATAGGCAATCTCCTCGAAAATTTGTAAATTTGCAGTCTAAATCAGTTAAGTACGCAAAATGACCAAGGCAGAAATTGTAAATGAGATAGCGAAGACCACAGGGATTGACAAGGCAAGTGTTCTCGCGGTGGTTGAGCAATTTATGGTTGTAGTAAAAGACAGCCTCGCACATGGAGAGAACGTATATCTCCGTGGCTTCGGCACATTCCAAGTTAAGGAACGTGCTGAAAAAACTGCACGCAATATCTCCAAGAATACTACCATCATCATTCCTGCCCACAACATCCCGGCATTCAAACCCGCTGCTGAGTTCAAGAAAGTGGTGGCGAAGTAAGATGGTCGTTGAAGAATATGGACAGGATTCGGTGAACAATATGTTGACAGGCTTCGACTGTCATATCAACACTGAAGAATTGCCGGAACTTTACGCTGATAAATATATGGATGACTTAATTGGGAACCTTAATGACTGGGATTGAGTTGTAATAGTGAATAGAAAAATACAAAAGACTTTATGAAGAACTTTAAGCCAAAGGCGTGGATGCTTCCACAACCGGTTTTGATACTCGGCACCTATGATGCTGACGGAACGCCCAATGCAATGAATGCCGCATGGGGCGGACAATGGGATATGAAGGAAATTATGATTTCAATGGGTAGCCATGCCACTACCGAAAACCTCAACCGTTGCCCGGACTTCACAGTCGCCTTCGCCACTGTTGACACTATGATTGCTGCCGATTATGTCGGTATTGTAAGTGGCAAGAAGCAGCATGATAAGGTAGAAAAAGCCGGTTGGCAATCAATAAAGGGCGAAAATGTCAACGCTCCTGTGTTCGATTGCTTCCCGATGACAATGGAATGCCGCATCAAAGAAAAGCTCTATGAATCAGAGACTGGTTACTATATTATTGCTGAAATACTGAATATAGTCTGTGACGAGGAATATTTGTCTGAAGATGGTAAACCGGATGTCGAGAAGATGAAGTTGATTACATTCGACCCGATTCACAATGGTTATGTTGCACTTGGCTCACGTGTAGGCAACGCCTTTCATGATGGTCAGGCATTGAAATGATGAACACTCAAAAAAGCCGATGCCCGTGGTGCGGAGACGACTCTCTCTATGTGAAATATCACGATGAGGAGTGGGGTCGCCTTGTCACGGATGACCATACCCTATTTGAGTTCCTCACATTGGAAAGCGCACAGGCTGGACTGGCTTGGATAACCATCCTTCGCAAACGTGAAGGCTATCGTGAAGCTTTCCACAATTTCGACGTTGAGAAAGTCGCAGCCATGACCGATGATGATGTAGAACGACTGATGAAATTTGACGGCATAGTTAAGAATCGCCGTAAAATCCAATCGACCATTTCCAATGCTCGGCTGTTTATTGAGATTCAGAAAGAGTACGGCAGCTTTTTCAACTATCTTCGCTCCTTTTTCCACGGAGATTTCCCGGTTGTCAACCATCCGGCAACAATGGCTGATATTCCAGTCACATCACATGAGTCTGATGCAATCGCGAAAGACATGAAACGCCGAGGATTCAAATTCTTTGGATCAACTATCTGCTACGCCCATTTGCAAGCAACGGGTTTTGTCGATGACCACATTGACGGGTGTTATTGCAAAAAGAATAAGTAAGTTATCGTGCGCCCTTGATGCGGTTACAGTTGCGGCATAGCATCTGACAATTATCGGCTACTGTTGTGCATCCCTCTTTCCAAGGGGTGATATGGTCAGCCTCCATTTCCTCCAACTCAAAGTGTTTGTGACAATGGGGACAGATTCCATGCTGACGCTCGTATGCCTCGCGTTTCTGTTTTTTGTCGAATGTTCGGAATGACAGGTCCCGCAAGTCTCCGCTGAGAACATAGCGATAGATGCCCGACTTCTTCATTAGTTGGGCAACGTATTCTCGGAAGATAGAGACGGGTGGATTTTAGTCATCATCAGGAATGTGGTTGCCATTCTTATCACCTTCGTAAACGAGATAATCAGCCTGTTCAGAAGTTCCCTCTGAAAATAGGTGTACATCCTGATTTTTGTAACAGGTGGCAATGAGTTTCTTTAATCCAAGGAACTCGAAGTTGTAGGCGAAATATTTGAAGAAGTTACTGATACGAGGGCCATCACAGTTGCACAGCACTGTCTTACCACGAAAGTGTTCGCGGTAATGACGCAGCTCATTGTTTATGTCTTCAAGTTGAGTATAAAACTCATCCTTCTTGGCTTCCTTAGCCTTATTCAAGTTCTTGTTTGCCATTATCTCTATCCAAGAGATTTGGATGGTTGCTAAACAAAATAGCCTCGATGCCGGAGCACCGAGGCGTTCGTGTGATTTATAGGAACTTTAGGATTGGGCTATTAGCTTTGTCAACGACTGAAGTGTCAAGGGAGGCGAGGTAGATTTGTGTGGTGGCTTCGCTGTCGTGGCCATGCCTTCGCTGATTATGCTGAGGGGGATGTCTTTTTCGTCCTTTATCACGAGTTGCGTGCAATTTGTGCAAGGCACACGCAAGCATAGGCTACAGGTGCGGTTTGTTTATTAGATAATGTCAACACTATTCAGATGTAAGACATCGGCACTTGTTTTATTATCATAAAATAGTACTATGTTCTGTTTGCCTGTCAGTGAACTTTTGTAAACAATACCATCATAATTTCTACCATCAACTTTTTGGATGTAACGTAAATATTCAGAAAACACCTGAGTTGGAATATAGTCCAATTCTTCATCTGCGGGATTAACCGGCTTGGATATTTCGCTATGGAAATCGACAAGGAAAGCATACTTCTGCCAATCACCATTTTCTCCCATCCAAAAATCGGGCTTGGGAATATTACATAGATTTATGACAATAAGTTCTTTCGATGTAAGGAATTGTCCCAAATAGATTTTTTTAGATTTATCAGTATAGTTATAAATCTCTTCTATTGGTGTGTCTTTGTCAAAAGAACCATAAAACATAGAAATTCCTTTGGGATTCATGCGATTATTTTTTGCATATTCTCTTGGTGGTGCTGTCAGATCTTTAAATTCAGAGTATGGAGCTTTATCATCCTCTGGGCGTCCACGATATAATGCAGTCCCAATTGGGATAGCTTGCTTGATAATTCCAACCATTGATGAAATATCTGAAATAATGTCATTCCCATTATTTATGTTTCCGTCAACATCTTCATAGTATTCTGCACTCCTAAAGAATGTATATCTCAGTTTTGTTTTGACCAAAGAAGAAAACGCCCTCCAGGAAAACAACATTCTATCTTTCATTAACCACCCTATGGGATCACGACGAATCCATCCATCAACGTACAGACAATCTTCAATATCATGATTCAATGAGTCATTATCAGAATACAAATCATAGTCCATCATGACATCACCTTCTGATTCGTAATATTCAACATTGGCTGGAGCAGCGTATATACCCCTTTGAGCAATTCCAGGTATTTCCTCTTCATCATCATCGAAAAAAGAACTTCCCAGATATAGATTTTCGTTTTCAATCGGACCGAGATATTCTGTTAATCTTGTGCATACTATTTCAATAAAATCAGCTAAATCAATAACATCAGTTTGATCACCACAATAGGAACATATACCCTTTCTGGTATGGCGTGCCAATAGTTTTATCAGATGCTTATTGTTGAAATGAGACAAACACAGATATTTTTCATTGTGGTCAGGCACTCTAAATCCACGACTTCTGTTTTCATCTTCGAGAATCTGTTGTTGCTTACAATATCCCATAATGATTCAATTAAATAAGATATTGCAAATTTACGAATTTGTCTAAACTGATGGCGTTTGGGTTTGTTGAAAACTGCTGTTTTTAAGTGGTCAAACACTAATGTTTCAAAAGATGTTTGTAGGTGCGGTATGTTGTACCCCAGACTGTTAGCTACAAAAAAACTCTCTTGGGAATTTGGTGGGACACGAAAAATGTTGTAATTTAGCAGTGTCGGAATCAGAAATGACTCCGGAGACATACGAAGTACAACACGAAAGTGTCTTACTGATTCTTGAGGATTGAAGCCTGGAAACCTCAACCCAGTAAAGGAGATGAAGTGGACACTCTCGCGTCATTCCTCAACATCACGCCAACACATCTGAGCCGGTTGCGAAATGCGAAGCATTCGCGAGTGGGCTTGTAGCGCATGTCGGCTTATAGCCGGTACGCGGTCAAAGAACAAGACCCACCGCAAAAAATAACGGGAATCAGTGTTAAAAAACCTTGACTCTCAACATATGTTGAGAGTTTTTATTTTTATTTGCTGTAGCTTTGTCCATTAAACAACATATCAAAATATGAGTAAGCATCGTATCGGAATATCAGCCTTAACACTCTTTGCAAGCATCATCGTATGTTTGTTCATATCCTCGTGCAGTCTTGAGAAGCGTGTTTCAGTGACCACAGGTAGATATGAAAATATCCCCAATCGTTACGCCCAGCCTCATATGGAAATAGAGACTTCCTGTGACACGGTAGCTACCTATCGTTTCTAATTACTGGTAATATTCATGATTAACAACCACTGTTTATGGGAAATAATTCACATGATAATAATGGTAAGCATCTTCGATATGGAATGTTCTTGCCTTTGGTACTGATGATAGCTTCGGTAGTTTCATGTTGCTTTTCGTACTCCAACGCAAGGCAAAACATCGCTTCCGACTTGAATGATGCAATGCTTGCGTTGGTTAATGAGAATAGTGAGGTGTGGACCCGACAAGACACCATTGCTGCACTGCGTCAGATGCACGAAACCACTCATAAGCCTCTTATTTATCAAGCCTCCGATGTAAATTTCAGAAACTCTGCTCTGAAAGATGAGGCATATTTCACCCTTGCGTTGGTTGATAAGAAAAATGCCGCGCCTAAAATCCAAGGTAACAAGATAGCCTCAGACTCCATTATGCTTGTGCCTGAATGTGCTGTTGATGGCCTCGCAATACAGGTACAAGGCTTTGTGGACTGCTCAATAGCTTCTGTATTTGCCGCTTCCGACCAGACATTACCCGGAGTGCTGTTCACGCTATCCATTCTTTCGATGGCGAGCATGTTTGTTTGGAGAAGAAAAGAGACAGAAATACCGGATGCCGAACTTGCTTCGATTGGCTCCGCAGTTCATCCTCTCGATGGCATCAAACTAACACCGATGCAAAGGCAGTTCGCTCAGTTGCTTCTCGATGCTCCCGAAATGAGGGTTGACAAGGCAACCTTATGCTCAACACTGTGGGGCAATAAAAGCAACGCGGAAGAGTCGCTTTATACTCTTGTCAGACGAACCAAAACGGCTCTATCAGCGGCCAATATAGAGATTATTTGCAACCGCGGCGAATCTTATGAATTGCGCATAAGTAGTTGAAACACTGCATTGTCAGTATTTGTCAGACAAATGTCAGACAATTTTTAGGGCTTAGTTGAAGTTTTTTCACGTGGTTTGCAGAAAAATTCGCATCAGCATGAACAAATTAATTTTACATCTATTGTTGGCTATTAGCTCAATTCCTGCTTATGCGCAGGAACAAGCAGACTCGGTAAAGACTCAGGAACTGAAAGAGGTGGTGGTTGAAGCACGCAACCAGCGACTCGGAGCCGAGGTGTCAACGTATATACCAACTGCAAAGCAGAAGAATGCTTCGCAAACGGCCGCAGATTTATTGAATCGTATGGCTATCCCACAACTGAGGATTTCGCCTAATGATGAGATAAAGGACATGGCTGGAAAAAATGTGGATGTTTTCATAGATTTTCTCCCGGCTTCCAAGCAGGACATGGACGGTATGCGTATGCAGGATATCAAGAAAGTGGAATATTATGATTTTCCGACTGACCCTCGTTTCCTCGGCAAGGCCCATGTGGTGAATTTCGTTATGCAGAAATATGAATATGGCGGATATGTGAAAGTATATGGCTGGGAGAACACCTCCAATGCCGGACAAGCCAGTGTGTATGGCAAGCTGCAATATAAGCGAATGACGTTTGATGTGGCCGCTGGTGCGTTCTATCTCAATGAGAAACATGCCGGGAGCGACATTTACGAAACTTTCCGTCTGCCACAAGCCGATGGCACACTTAAAATCTTTGAACGCAATTCCATTCAAAAGGCATCGAAATGGAAAGACCATACTTATTGGCCCACATTCAAGGCGCTCTATTCATCGGACAAAATCACTATTCAGAATGTGATAGGGGCCGATTTCAACCGGTCGCCGATAAATGAACAATCAGGATTTATACTGTATTCTCCTGAGGTGTCGCAACGCGCGGATTATTACAACAACTCGACCAGTCGCGTAAATTCACTCTCCTACAACGGTTATTGGAATTTCATACTCAATGAGAAAAACTCCATCACCGTTTCACCTGCTTATGCCTATTCGCACACTAACACCGGCAATCGATATGTAGAGGATGGTAAAGGTGAATATAATAATGCGGCTAAGGATAATTCTCATCAATTTAAGGCTGATTTGACCTATACACACTCATTCGGTAAGTGGGGTAGTCTTAATGCGATGTTCCAGACTGTAATCACTAAAAACAACACCTCCTACTCAGGAACGGCCAACACGAGCGACGAAGCCCATACTTATCGCGTGGGGCCCGGTGTGCAGTATAGCCTTACGAAAGAGAAAGTATATGGAATGGTGGGATTCGGTTATCACTGGGACAGACAAGAATATTTGGACTACAAGGATAACTCAGCAGCTCCGTGGATTGACTTTTCATTACAATACTCTCCAAATGACAGCCATTCGATTCGTGGAGAATTTCACCACATGAAGTCCATACCTTCGTCAAGTTACCGTTCTTCCGCCGTAATACAGAGCAATCCGTTGATGAGTTACACAGGCAATCCCAACTTGGTCTCCTATGGCAGTTATGATGCCGGAATTAATTATTCATTTGTTCCGAACAACCGATTCAGCCTTTCGGCATTTGCCACGACATGGATTGTCGATAACCGATATGTTTATGATTACACCCCGTCGGCAACAGGAATATTGCGAACCATCAAGCAACCGGGTGGCTCTTACTCGCAGTGGAACTACGGAGTATATGGTACCCTGCGGTTGTTTGACCGTAAACTGCAACTGACTGCGCAACTAAACGCCACATCAGTACATAATGGAGAACCATACAATCTGAACAAGACTCATTTGGTCTATGCCTTTCAGGCAAACTACTTTCTCGGGAATTGGACTTTCTCTGGCTTGTATTACTCACCACAAGGATACCCCGATGGCTGCATGGTGGGCACTTGGATGAAAACAAAAGCCTTTTACAGACTTCAGGCCGGGTGGTCAAACTCCACTTGGAATTTCCAACTGCAACTCGCAAATTTCGCCCGTTGGCATTGGCGTAGCGACAAAAGCATGATGCACAGCAAGTATTACGACAAGATTGAACAGACTTACTCAATCAACGACCATGCCCTTGCGCGATTGGCTGTAACATACACTTTCGGATTCGGTAAGAAAGTTGAACGAGGAGGCGAGGCAACTCAGCAATCAGGTGTAAACTCAGGTATATTAAAATAGAATTTAATGGCAAAAGTTATCACATCAATCATATTGTCGGCAGTCGCAATAATTCCTTTGTATGCACAGGAACAGGCCGATACGCTAAAGACACAAGAGCTGAATGAGGTCGTTGTGCAAGCACAGATGCAGCGTACTTCATCGACAAAATCAACATATACTCCGTCAGGGAAACAGAAAAACGCGGCTCAAAATGCTGTGGATCTTCTGCGTCAGATGGCTATTCCTCAAATCAGAATAAACCCTATTGATGAGACCGTCACCGACAATGTAGGCGGCAGCGTAGCCATTTACATCAATTTCCTTGAAGCCTCCAAAGAGGAAATGGAAGGATTACGAACCGCTGATGTAAGGCGTGTGGAATATCTTGAATTTCCTACCGACCCTCGTTTCCGTGGTGCTGAGAGAGTGATAAACATTATCGTGCAGGAATACGCATACGGAGGCTACACAAAGGTTACAGCGAATGAAAATTTCCTTGTAGGCTTATCAAGTCGTGTCAACATCTTCTCCAAGTTCTCTTACAAGAATATGACCTACGACCTGTATGCCGGTGCCAACAACTGGAATAACCGCCATAGCGGCAGCACGACAGAGGGCAATTACCGTTTGACCGGAAAGGACGGCAAAGAAATTTCGCTAACACGTAAGGAAACACTTGAATCCTCACATTATAAGCAGAATCAATATCCCGTCACTTTCCGCGCCACATATAATAGTGATAAAATTCAGATACGCAATCTACTTGCGTTTACCAACTTAGGCATACCCACAAATGAATATTCCGGCAAACTGGAGTATTCGCCCAATTCAGCTCAGGAATATTCTTTTGGCCGAAAAAATCCGAACCGATCCAACTCAGTCGCTTATTCGGGTACATATTTCTTCGCTCTACCAAAAGGATATTCAGTTGACTTCTCCCCGTCGTTCAACTATACCCACGGCAACGATTATACTGATTACGCAGTATCAAACCAACCAACAATATACCGTCATGCTAAAGAGAACGCCTACAACTATCGTCTGAACCTATATATCAGAAAAAGTTTTGGGCAGAAACACTCTGTAATGTTAGGGGGCAACTATGGCGACATCATCAACCGTCTTGAATACATAGGAGACAACGGATTTAGAGATAAATTCCACAATGCTTTTGGCGCAGGTATGGTAGGCTACAATTTCCAGACACAGAAAATATCAATTAACCTTGATGCCGGTTTTGCTTGGGAGAACAGTGATATAAATGGTAAAGAGAACAGTGACACTTATCCATTCACTCATATAAATGTGCGGTATGTCCCTAATCAGAAAAACAGCTTCTCCGCCTATTTCCAGTACGCCACAAACAGCCCCGGTATTTCCGAGAAATCATCTGACCTACTCCGTGAGAATGAACTGATGTATATTACAGGAAATCCCTTACTTGAAAACTGCCGACATACAACCATAAACCTCGCATATACTTGGATGCCGTCAAATGCTTTTGGCATGAGCGCATACGGCCGCTTTTTTGGTATGTATGACCGTCAGCTGCTTACATATTCACCCTATGATAATGGGAAGGCTATGTTGCGTTCATATATAAACGATGGCGATTATCTCAATGGGGAGGTCGGATTGGCAGCAAACTGGAAATTGCTCGAAGGAAAACTGCAACTCTATGCCAACCCCAGTCAATCGTTTTACAAATCTACCGGCATATTCAACGAGAACTGCAATTCATTCCGTGTGACAGCCCAGGCAAACTATTATCTCGACAGCTTCTATTTTCAAGCCTATTATGAAAGTCCTCAGAAAAGTATGTTTACCGCTTCTCCACGAATAAACAAAGGTCGTAATTTTCACAGTTTGACTGTTGGATGGGCCAACGCCAATTGGAATTTGCGCGTCATGGCTGCCAATTTCTTCAATAAAGGATGGGACAGCGCGACAAACACCACCGTTTCACCATATTATAGCGAGCGACAGACTATCATCGGCACATCTTCACACCCCCGTATCAATTTCACAGCCACTTATACATTCGGCTACGGCAAGAAAGTACAACGCGGCAACGAAGTCGGCGAACAATCAGGCGCAACTTCAGCTATCTTGAAATAAAACAGCAAATCATACTATATTCGGCTCCCGGCGTGATGTCGGGAGCCGTTTCCAACAAACCATCATAGCCGTTATCAGTCATAACATTATAAACATAAGAAAATAGCAGATGAGAAAGACGATGTTCCGATATACCGATATGAATGGCGTGAAATGCGCCCAAAAATGCACATCTGAAAATCAAAGTTCCGAATAAGTTCGTACCTCAAGAAGAAAAAGCAGCTACGATTTGATTCGTAACTGCTTGATTTTTTAAGTAGTGGTCCCACTAGGGCTTGAACCTAGGACTCCCTGATTATGAGTCAGGTGCTCTAACCAACTGAGCTATGGGACCGTTTGCGGGGTATTGCCCTTAAAGTGTTTGCAAAGGTAGGTGTTTATGGTGAGATGAGCAAATATTTCGGATAGTTTTTTGTAAAAAAATGCGGAGCGCAATCGCGCTCCGCATTATGGTGGGGATGGCATTTGGATTTAGGCGATGCCGAGATCCTTTTTGACTGTTTCGATTTTTGCATCGGCTTCGGCGATTGCTTTGTCATAGTCCTGGGGTGTGTCCATGTGGCCTTTGACTTCGATGTAGAATTTGATTTTAGGTTCGGTGCCTGAGGGACGAACGGAAATCTTGGTTCCGTCGGCAGTGAAGTATTGGAGCACGTTGGATGTGACGGGCATATCGAGTTTGGATGTGGAGCCTGTGTTGGCGTCGGTAAGGGTGAGTGTGTCGTAGTCTTTGATGGTCACTACCTGGCTGCCGCCAATCTGTTTTGGGGGATTTGTGCGGAACTGACGCATGATGGCTTGGATCTCTTCGGCTCCGGCTTTGCCTTGGCGCACCACGGATACTCCGCATTCGCGTGAGAATCCGTATTTGATGTAGATGTCCTGCAGGAGGTGGAGGAAGTCAAGACCTTGGTCTTTGGCCCATGCTGCTGCTTCTGCCATGAGTGAGATGGCTGAAACGGCGTCTTTGTCGCGGGCGAAATCTTCGGCGAGGAATCCGTAGCTTTCTTCGCCACCGCCGAGGTAGCGTGCGGTGCCTTCGTTGTCGCGAATCACGGCTGCTATCCATTTGAATCCTGTGTAGCAGTCATACATGCGGATGTTGTTTTTGTCGGCGATTGATTTGATGGTTTCGGTGGTGACGATTGTCTTGACGATGTATTCTTTGCCGGTGAGGCGTCCGAGTTCGGCGTTGCGTGTCATGATGTAGTAGAGGAGTATCATGACAATCTGGTTGCCGTTGAGGAGCACGTATTCACCTTTCGCATCGCGGAGCACGCATCCGATTCGGTCGGCGTCGGGGTCGGATGCCATTACGAGGTCGGCGCCTGTTTCTTTGGCTTTGGCTATTGCCATTGCCATTGCGGAGGGCACTTCGGGGTTGGGTGATGCTACGGTGGGGAAGTTGCCGGATGTGATGTCCTGTTCGGGCACGTGGATTATGTTTTCAAATCCGTAGTTTTTGAGTGATTCGGGAATCAGATATACTCCGGTGCCGTGTATGGGTGTGTAAACGATTTTGAGGTCTTTGTGGCGTGCGATTGCTTCGGGGCTGAGGGACAAGCCTTTGATGGCTGTGAGGAATGCCTGGTCGATTTCGCTGCCGATGATCTGGATGAGGTCTTTGTTGCCGGTAAATTTGATGGCTTCGGCTCCTTTGATCTGGTTGACATGGTTGATGATGTTGACATCATGGGGGGCGATGATCTGTGCGCCGTCTTCCCAGTAGGCTTTGTATCCGTTGTATTCTTTGGGGTTGTGGGATGCGGTGATGTTTACGCCGCTCTGGCATCCGAGGTGGCGGATGGCGAACGAGAGTTCAGGGGTGGGGCGGAAGGAGTCGAAGAGGTACACTTTGATGCCGTTGGCGGAGAATACATCGGCTACTATTTCGGCAAATTTGCGGCTGTTGTTGCGCACATCGTGTCCCACTACAACTGAGATCTGGGGAAGGTCGGCGAATGCTTCCTTGAGGTAGTTGGCGAGGCCTTGTGTGGCTGCGCCAACGGTGTATATGTTCATTCTGTTGGAGCCTGCACCCATGATGCCGCGGAGGCCGCCGGTGCCGAACTCAAGGTCTTTGTAGAATGCTTCGATAAGCTCTGTCTTGTCGGGGTTGTCGAGCATACGGCGCACTTCGGTGCGTGTTTCTTCGTCGTAGGCGTCTGACAGCCACACCTGGGCTTTTTCGGTTACTGATTTGATCAGTTCGTCGTTATTTTCCATGATTATATCTATTAGTAAAATGAATTTCAGTTTGAGTCACACAAATATAGCTTCAATATTGCGATAAACAAAACTTCGGCTGAAATTTATTTATCCATTTAGATAAATCTTGTTAAAAGTGTGTGTAAAAAGCGGCCTCCCGGCCGAGGGGCCGGGAGGCTGTATGGTTGGGGAGGCTCCTTGGAGCCATGGTGGTTACTGCTGTGAGAAGATTACGATGCGGTTCCAGTTGTTGGTTTCATAGGGCTGGGTGTCGCTGCCGTAGGCTTTGGCTTTCACTCTGTCGGGGTTGATGCCGTAGGTTTTGGTGAGGAGGTCAACCACGGCGTTGGCGCGGCGTTCGGAGAGCTTCATGTTGTAGTCGGATGAGCCGGTGTCTTTGTCGGCGTAACCGTCAACGAGTACGTTCACTTCGGGGTTGGCTTTGAGGTATTCGGCCACGTTGTAAACATTCACCATCTCTTCATCGGAGATCTCGGCGGAGTTGATTTTGAAGCGTACAGTGGAGAGCATGGGCGCCTGACCTTGAACCACTTCCTGCTGCACTGTTTCGGGGCAGGGGAGTTGTGACTCGGCTACTGCGAGGGCAGCTGCGGTGGTGGCGAGCTGACCGCGGAGGTCGTTGACCTGATTGTTGAGGCTGTTGACATATCCGAGATAGTCGCAGGGGTTGTAGCGGGTGAACTTGCGTTCGCCGATGTTGAAGCTGAGACCGCCTGTGGCCATGATGTTGGATTCGATGGGGTCGCCGTTGGCAATGTTGTCGAAGTTGTCGCCGAAGAACTGTGCTCTTGCTTCAGCAAAGAAGTCCACGTATTTGCACAGGCGGAGACGAATCTGGAATCCTACGGAAACGGGGAGGGTCCATTCGTGGTGCTTGTAGTAGCGCTGGTCATGGGCGCGGATTGAGGGAGCTGCGCCCTTGAAGTCCCATGTATAGGTGCCGCCGACACCGATGAAGGGAATGAATGAGAATACTCTGTTGGGATTCACACCGCAGCAGGATGTGGTCATATCCCACATGAGGTCGAAGTTGAGGTTGCCCATCTGAGCGGAGTTCATCACTTCGTAGTCGTAGTGGATTTTGCCATAGTAGCCGCTGAAACGGAAGCCGAGATAGGGGCTGAACCAATGGCCAAAGCCAAGATTGTAAACAGCGGTGACATGACGGTGTGCATCGCCGTTTTCAAGATAGTTTTCAACAAACGGCACCTGAACGCCTGCGCCGGCCTGAATGAACCAGTTGTCGCGCCAGGATGTGCTGTAGTGGTCCTTACATTCCACGGGCTGGATAACTTCAACGGCGGTTTCTTCTACCACCACGGTTTCCTGCGCCTGTGCAGGATTAGCAGCAAACAGCATGCTCCCGCAGCCCACAATTGCTAAAAGTTGAGTAGTCTTCATTCTCTTGAAAGTTTAAGTGAAAATTGTATTTAACTGTATTTTTATATATTTATATTCTAATAGTGAAACGGGCATCAAATGAATGTCTCTGTTTTGATTTTATAACATACCGGATTTTAGAAATGTTTCGCGAAAACTGATTAATCTCTGCAAAAAGATGATTTTTTTGGATGAGCGGGGCTGGTGTGGCTGGGCATTGTCATCAAAAAGCCGTATCTTTGCAGTTGATAAAATTTGAACCAATCATATATGTCAATAAAAAATATAGCTGTGCTTGGCAGCACGGGCAGCATAGGCACGCAGGCACTGGATATTGTGGCTGAGAATCCGCATCGGTTCAAGGTGAATCTGCTGGCGGCGGGTTCGAATGTGGACAGGCTTATAAAGCAGTGCCGTAAGTTCCGGCCTTCGATGGCTGTCATAGCCGACGAGTCGAAATACGCGCTGCTGCGTTCGGAGCTGGCTCCGCTTGGAATCGAGGTGGCCGGAGGGTCGGCGGCTCTCGCTGATGCGATGGGCCGAGACGATTTTTCCACGGTGCTGACCGCCACTGTGGGGTACAGCGGCCTTGAGCCTACCATGCGGGCCATAGGGCACGGCAAGGAGATAGCTTTGGCCAACAAGGAGACGCTTGTGGTGGCCGGTGAGCTGATCACCCGGATGCAGCGCGAGCACGGGGTGAGGATTCTTCCGGTGGATTCGGAACATTCCGCCATCTATCAGTGTCTTGTGGGGGAGAATCCCGAGAGCGTAAGCAAGCTTATCATCACTGCATCGGGCGGTCCTTTCAGGAGATTGTCGGAGCAGGAGCTGGAGAAGGTGACGGTGCACGATGCACTTCGCCACCCCAACTGGCAGATGGGTGCGAAGATTACGATTGACAGTGCCACGATGCTCAACAAGGCTTTCGAGATAATTGAGGCCCGCTGGCTTTTTGATGTGGAGCAGTCGCGTATAGAGGCGGTGGTTCATCCGCAGTCGATAGTTCACTCGATGGTGCAGTTCCGCGACGGTTCAGTCAAAGCTCAGCTCGGGCTTCCCGACATGCATCTCCCCATCCGCTATGCTTTGGGGGTGGGGGAGCGGTTTGAAGTCAATGGCCGCACGTTGACGCTCGGCGACTACAGCAATCTCACTTTCGAGGCTCCTGACCTCAACCGGTTCCCGTGCTTGGGGTTTGCGCGTATGGCACTTGACAACGGTGGCACTACGGCGTGTGTGGTCAATGCTGCGAATGAGGTGGCGGTGGCTGCATTTCTCGGCGAGCGGATACGGTTCCGGGATATCTACGGCACTATAGCGCACACCGTGGACAAAATGCCGTTCAAGGCCGAGCCGTCGTATGAGGATTATGTGAATTTCAACAGCCATGCGCGAGCGGTGGCATCTGAGTATATCAATACATTATAGGAGTATTATTTATGGAAGCATTTTTGATGAAAGCTTTGCAGCTCATAGTGTCACTCGCTTTGCTTGTGATTATCCATGAGTTCGGACATTATATCATAGCCCGTATCTTTGGCATAAAGGTGGAAAAGTTCTACCTGTTTTTCAACCCATGGTTCTCAATAGCCAAATGGCATCCTAAAAAAAAGGAGCCGAAGCTTGACAAGAACGGCAATCCGAAAGCATCCTGGCGCGATACGGAATATGGAATCGGATGGGTGCCTCTGGGTGGATATGTGAAGATAGCCGGCATGATTGACGAGTCGATGGACAAAGAGCAGATGGCTCGTCCGGCTGAGCCGTGGGAGTTCCGTTCCAAGCCGGCCTACCAGCGTCTGCTTGTGATGCTCGGCGGTGTTATATTCAATTTTGTGCTGGCCATAATCATCTATACCGGTATAGCTTTTTATTGGGGCAACAAATATGTGCCGCTCGACAAGGCGTATGAAGGTATGGAGTTCGCGCCCGAGGCGTGGGCTGTTGGATTCCGAAACGGTGATATACCATTGAAGGCTGATGGTGAGCCGCTGTCAAGCGCGGACAATAATTTCATATACCGCATGATTGACTCCAAAACGGTGACAGTGCTCCGCAATCATACCGACACGGTGGATATTGCCATTCCGGAGAACTTTGTGTTCAAGCTACAGAAGGATAAAGGGTTCATGCAATTCCGTGTGCCGGTGTATGTGGACAAAGTGGTGGCCGGTGGGGCAGCAGCTGCGGCCGGAATGGAAGAAGGCGACCATATTGTGGCCATTGACACTGTCCGCACTCCGGGGTTCACGGAACTCACCGAGGCCCTTTTGCGGTATGCCGGAAAGCCGGTGACTGTGACTGTTGAGCGCAATGGACGCACAATGACAATGAACGCCACTCCAAGCGAGGGCGGCAAACTCGGGTTTCAGCTCAAAAAAATCACGGATGTGTATCCCACCGTCACCGAGCGATACACTTTCTTCGGCTCTATGCCCAAAGGGTGGGAGATCGGCACCTCCACGCTCGGCACCTACGTGAGCTCGCTGAAATTTGTGTTCACCAAGGATGGTGCGCAGTCCATTGGCGGCTTCGGAGCCATCGGTGATATGTTCCCGGCCAAATGGAGCTGGTATTCTTTCTGGCAGATAACGGCGTTTCTGTCGGTAGTGCTGGCATTTATGAATATATTGCCTATCCCGGCGCTCGACGGCGGACATGTGATGTTCCTGCTGTGGGAGATTGTGACCCGCCGCAAGCCGAGTGAAAAGGTGCTTGAATACGCTCAGATTGCAGGTATGTGCTTTCTGTTGCTGCTGCTTGTGTATGCCAACGGCAACGACCTGTGGCGAGCTGTTCAGGGATGGTTGAATTAGTTGATACAATATTATATATATGTATAAGAGCATAAAATTGAAGCGCGGCAAAGAGGAGTCGTTGCAGAGATTTCATCCATGGGTGTTTTCAGGAGCGATAGCCTCGATGCCTGATGGAATAGAGGAGGGCGATATAGTGACCGTGGTGTCGCACGACGGCACTATGCTCGGTGTGGGCCACTATCAGATCGGGAGCATTGCGGTGCGTATGCTGAGCAGTTCGCCGACCGAAGAGATAGATGAGCAATTCTATGCGTCACGCCTTGAAAGCGCTTATCGTCTGCGTTGTGCGCTCGGGCTTATCCGCCCTGACAACAACGCTTGCCGCCTTGTGCACGGCGAAGGTGATTTTTTGCCTGGTCTGGTGGTGGACCTGTATGGTCCTACGGCTGTGGTTCAGGCACATTCGCCCGGTATGCACTATGCGCGTCATCTCATTGCCCGGTCGCTTGTCAATCTCAAGGATGCCGGCATCAGAAATGTTTACTACAAGTCGGAAACAACGCTTCCCTATAAGGCTCGTCTTGACCCGGTGAACCAATATATAATAGGTGGGTATGAGACCGACGAGGCGCTGGAGAACGGACTGCGCTTCCATGTTGACTGGCTGCGTGGCCAAAAAACCGGATTTTTCGTGGACCAGCGCGACAACAGATTGCTTCTTGAGCGGTTCGCCTCCGGGCGCAAGGTGCTGAATATGTTCTGCTACACCGGCGGCTTTTCGGTATATGCCATGAGAGGTGGGGCGGAGCTGGTTCACTCTGTTGACAGTTCGGCCAAGGCGGTGAGCCTCACCGATGCCAATATAGAGCTGAACTTCGCCGGAGATGGCCGTCATAAATCGTATGCCGAGGATGCGTTCAAGTTTCTTGCCGATATGCCGCATGGGGCTTACGACCTTGTGGTGCTCGATCCGCCGGCATTTGCCAAACACCGCAGCGCACTCAAGAACGCGCTCAGAGGATACCAACGGCTCAATGCCCGTGCCATGGAGAAGATGCCTTCGGGTAGCGTGCTGTTCACCTTCTCCTGTTCGCAGGCGGTGAGCCGAGAGCAGTTCCGTCTGGCGGTGTTCTCGGCGGCAGCCCAGGCCAAGCGCCGTGTGCGTATCCTTCATCAGCTCACCCAGCCGGCCGACCATCCGGTGAGCATCTACCATCCCGAGGGAGAATATCTCAAGGGGCTGGTTCTGTATGTTGAATAACCAATTTATATTTATACAAATGTCACTATTAAGAAACGCGGCTGTATGCACACTTATGGCGTGTGTTGCCGCTCCAACAGTTATGGCAGCTAAAAATTCGGATTTCAATTATGTGGTGGACCGTTTTGCCGACATTGAGGTGCTCCGCTACAAAGTGCCCGGATTTGAGGACCTTACCCTCAATCAGAAGAAGTTGATCTACTATCTGACCGAGGCCGGTATTATGGGCCGTGATATCCTTTGGGATCAGAATGGTAAGTACAATCTTGCTCTCCGTCAACTCCTTGAAAATGTATATACCGGTTATAAAGGCGACAAGAACAGCGCTGATTTCAAAGGGTTTGAAAAATATATGAAGCAGCTGTGGTTTGGCAACGGCATCCACCACCACTACTCGATGGATAAGTTCGTGCCTGAGTTTTCCGAGGCGTGGCTCAAGGAGCAGGTGTCTGCATTGCCTGCCGACAAGGTTCCTTCCAACCTCGACACCCTGATGCGCGTGGTATTTGACCCTCAGTTCATGGCCAAGCGTGTGAATCAGGCCGAGGGTGCTGACCTTATCGTCACTTCCGCCAACAATATGTATGAGGGCGTGACCCAGCCCGAAGTCGAGGCTTACTATGCCGCTGTCAAGGACACCACTGATCTCACACCGGTGTCGTATGGCCTCAATGCACGAGTGGTGAAGGATGCCGACGGCAAGGTCGTGGAGCAGGTGTACAAAATAGGCGGCGTTTACAGTCCGGCTATTGAAAAGATTGTGGAGCTGCTCGACAAAGCTAAGCAGTTTGCCGAGTCGCCCAAGCAGGCAGCTGTGATAGACAAGCTCGTGGAGTTCTATACCACCGGCTCGCTCAAAACTTTCGATGACTACTCCATATTGTGGGTTGAGGATACCGACTCGCAGGTGGATTTCATCAACGGATTTATTGAAAGCTACGGCGACCCTCTCGGAATGACCGGCTCCTACGAATCAATTGTTAATTTCAAGAATATCCCCGCTTCCCACCGCACGGAGGTGATAAGCGGCAATGCCCAGTGGTTTGAGAACAATTCGCCCGTTGACCCGCGTTTTCGCAAAGATAAGGTGAAGGGTGTGACTGCAAAAGTTATCACCGCCGCTATTCTTGCCGGAGACTCGTATCCTTCCACTCCTATCGGCATCAACCTGCCCAACGCCAACTGGATCCGCGCTGCCCACGGCTCCAAATCGGTGACCATCGAAAACATTACCCAGGCCTACGATGAGGCAGCCCACGGCAATGGATTTAATGAAGAGTTTGTGCCCGATGCATCGATGCGCGATTTGATGGACAAATATCTGTTCCTCACCGACAACCTTCATACCGACCTTCATGAGTGTCTCGGCCATGCTTCAGGCCGTCTTCTCCCCGGAGTGGATCCCGATGCGCTCAAAGCCCACGGTTCCACTCTTGAGGAAGCCCGCGCCGACCTGTTTGCCCTGTACTATCTTGCCGACCCCAAGTTGATTGAACTCGGACTTATAGACAATCCCGATGCCTACAAGGCCCAGTATTATAAATATATTCTCAATGGTCTGATGACACAGCTGATGCGTATCGAGCCGGGCAAAGATGTGGAGGAAGCCCACATGCGCAACCGCAAGCTTGTGTCGGAGTGGTGTCTTGCCAAAGGTAAGGACAACAAGGTAATCGAGCTTTACGAGAAGGATGGCAAAACCTACATCCGCATCAACGATTATCCTGCATTGCGTCAGCTGTTTGGTCAGCTCCTCGGCGAAATCCAGCGCATAAAGAGCGAGGGTGACTATGAAGCCGGACGCGACCTCGTGGAAACTTACGGTGTGAAGGTGGATCCCAAGCTTCACCAGCAGGTGCTCGACCGCTACTCACATCTCAACATCGCTCCTTACAAAGGATTTGTCAACCCGGTTTATACTCCGGTGACCGATGCTGACGGTAACATCGTGGACATCACTGTGAGCTACGATGAGGAGTATATTCCCCAGCATCTGCGCTACTCGCGTGACTATTCTCCGCTCACCAAATAGGGACATGAATACCTATAAAAGATAAGAGCGGGCCCTGGGGCCCGCTCTTATCTTTTATAGGATTGTCGGTTTAGAACAGGTATGCCACCCTGACAGCCCAAACACGGTTCTGTGCGCTGTAGTCGGTCAATATTTTTGCCTTGAGCGCGTAGGTGGCTCCGAGGGTATAGCTAGCCGACACTTGCCATTTTTTCCACAACTCGGCGCCAAGACCAAATTCCAATGACACTGTACCGGCACTGTATTCAAGGGCGGGGTTCTTGCTGTGGCCAACAAGGAATCCGAAAGTGGGGCCGGCGTAGGCCAACGGTGCGATTTTGTCTTCCAGCCCATTGAGCCTGGTGTACTTGAAGCGCAGGTGCAGGGGGATGGTGAGATAATGGAGGTAGGCACGCTCGGTGCCGAGCCCTTGCGACTGCCACATCTGTTTTTCACCCATGTGCAGGCTGGCGCCGCGCTGTTCGTAGGCCAAACCCACATCCACGCCGAATCCTAAGCCCGGAAACATCATTTCGCCCGTGATACCGGCACTGTACCCCATTGATTGGTCAACGGTCATGAGGTCCTGCTTGAAATGGAGGTTGGTGATTGTGACGCCCACTGTCGGGCCATATCGGAATTGAGCATTGGCGGCAACCGGTGCCATTAGCCCGGCTGCAACAGCTATAGCTACTAAGAATTTCTTCATAATGTATCAATGGTTTTGGCCGCAAAATTAATGAATTATTCCGAACGCGCGCCTCCTTGATGCACAAAATCACATTTTTTAATTCTTTAAGCAACGAAAAATGAGTATTTTTGTGCTCGGAAATAAATAAATTCTATCAAGCATACATTATGGCTAAAAAAGCTTTACTCATGATTCTTGACGGATGGGGCATCGGCAACCATTCGCATAGTGATGTGATTTACAGCACTCCCACTCCTTATTGGGATTATCTTTTGAACACTTATCCCCACTCTCAGCTGCAGGCAAGCGGTGAAAACGTAGGGTTGCCCGACGGTCAGATGGGCAATTCGGAGGTTGGACACCTCAATATCGGTGCCGGTCGCGTGGTGTATCAGGACCTGGTGAAGATCAACAAGGCTTGTGCCGATGGCTCGATTCTCAACAATCCTGAAGTGAAATCAGCCTTTGAACATGCCAAATCCACCGGCCATGCCATCCATTTCATGGGGCTCACCTCCAATGGCGGCGTGCACTCATCGCTTGACCACCTGTTTGCACTGTGCGATATAGCCAAACATTATGGTCTTGAAAAAGTGTTTATCCACTGCTTCATGGATGGCCGTGACACCGATCCCCGCAGCGGTATCGGCTTTATCAAGGAGCTTCAGGAGCATTGCGACAAGAGTGCCGGCCAGATAGCTTCCATCATCGGTCGCTACTATGCAATGGACCGCGACAAGCGCTGGGAACGCGTGAAGGTGGCCTATGACCTTCTCGTCAATGGCGAAGGGGAGCAGGCCGACGATATGGTTGCTGCCATGCAGAAGAGCTACGATGCTGATGTGACCGACGAATTTATCAAGCCTATCCATAACGCTGCCGTCAAAGGCGGTACAATAGGGGAGGGTGATGTGGTTATTTTCTTCAACTACCGCAATGACCGTGCCAAGGAACTCACCACAGTTCTCACCCAGCACGATATGCCTGAAGCCGGAATGCACACCATTCCCAATCTGCAGTACTACTGCATGACCCCCTATGATGCTTCATTCACCGGCGTACATATCCTTTTTGATAAGGAGAATGTTCAGAACACCCTTGGCGAATATCTCTCGTCGCTGGATAAGAAACAGCTTCATATCGCTGAAACCGAGAAATACGCTCATGTCACATTCTTCTTCAACGGCGGCCGCGAGGCTCCATACGAAGGCGAGGAGCGTATCCTTGTGGCTTCGCCCAAAGTGGCCACTTACGACCTCAAACCCGAGATGAGTGCATACGAAGTGTGTGATAAGCTCACCGAGGCTATCGCTTCCAAGGAGTTTGATTTCATTGTTGTGAACTATGCCAACGGCGATATGGTGGGCCACACCGGTGTTTACGGGGCTATCGAAAAAGCCGTGAAAGCTGTTGACGCCTGCGTGGAGAAAACTGTGGAGGCCGCTAAAGCAGCCGACTATGAGGTGATCATCATCGCTGACCATGGCAATGCCGACAATGCTGTCAATACCGACGGCACTCCAAATACCGCACACTCTCTCAACCCTGTGCCTTGTGTTTACGTGACATCCAGCCAGAACGCTCATGTTGAGGACGGTAAGCTTGCCGATGTGGCACCCACCATTCTCAGTATCATGGGTCTCGAGAAACCAGCCGAAATGACCGGACACTCTCTGATTGATTAATCGGTAGATTAGAATACCTATATGAGGAATCGCGTGACATTATCGTTGCGCGATTCCTTGCTTTTTATGTAAGCAGTTGAATTCCAGTGTATAAAGCTGTGTGTGAAAATGTGTTAATGAGGCTTTTGGGCGATATGTATAATTCTCGAGCTGCCGAAATAGCAGATTGCTACTAAATATTGTTATTTGTGGCAATTTGCAATCGGTTTGCTGTGTAATTGGTGTTTTGTGAGTAAAATAATGTTAAATCAATGTGATATTTTGATTTGTTTGTTTGCTCATATCTTGATTCCGTCCTACATTTGCAATGTGTTTTTCATGGTATTAGATTTAAGGTTAACAAGGTTGGTTGTCGTGAGACAATCAATTTTTTTTTATAATAGTCATGACAATAGTATTGGCAGGTGATATCACGTAATGCCTAACAGATGTCATGTTAATATCCTCTATTATTTAATTGTAATTTAAATATAATTTCGTAAATTTGCGCACAATTAGAAAACTTTGTTCAGGAAATGGCAATAAGATGCAATGATACAGTGATGTAATTCATTGATAGACAGGTGTGACGCTGCTTTATTGATGGAGTGTTGCATGGTTGTTTCAGGAATTAAGAGTTGTAGGGTTAATAAAGTGTATTGATTACCACTGTAATAAGATACTATAATAAAGTGTTTGTATGGCAAAAAAGTTTCTACGCAATTTGTTTGTGATAGGCATTCTGGCTAATCTTGTGTCTTGTGGGGCGCCGAAGAATATCACATATATGCAGGGGTTTGACCAGGGCGATGTTCAAGAGCTTGTGGTCCAGCGCAGAATGACAATTCAGCCTGATGATAAACTTTCAATAGTGGTCAGCTCCAAAGATCCCGAGCTGGCGCAGATTTTCAATCTGCCTGTGGCTCAGGTTCGTGTTGGCCAGGTAGGTACAAACAGCTCTACAAGTAGTTCGCAAATCGCTCCCTTTACAGTTTCTGCCGATGGCAATGTCAATTTCCCTGTATTGGGCGAGATATATTGCGCAGGGTTGACCCGTATGGAGCTCGCCTCGATGATAGAGAATAAAATCAAGGATGGCGGCTACCTGAAGGATCCAGTGGTGACTGTTGATTTTCTCAATGCTTTTGTCACTGTGCTCGGCGATGTCAACAGCCCTGGTGAATATGCTATCACCAATGATGATATGACCATTCTCCAGGCGTTGGGTAAAGCCGGCGACCTGAATATCACAGGTATGCGCACAAATGTGCTCGTTGTGCGGGAAGATGGTGGCAAGGATGTGGCATATCGTCTTGATTTGACCGACACCAAGTCGCTCATGGAGTCGCCTGCCTACCGCCTCCAGCAGAACGATGTGGTGTATGTGGAGCCCAACAGCTATGCCAAGCGTCAGTCTGTGGTCAACGGCACAAGTGTCCTTACTCCGGGTTTCTGGATCTCAATTGCTTCATTTGCAGTTACTATTGCAGTCCTCGTTACAAAACCTTAATTCCGCAGTATTTTTTCTTGTGAGAAAATTTTATATGTTGAGGTGTC
>OJOK01000477.1_pt1 | contig 24353 bp, 19 predicted proteins | sample 1598051 | NCBI WGS metagenome assembly OJOK01 (sample SAMN01915205, study PRJEB22387) | human gut metagenome | isolation source: stool | host: Homo sapiens | place: USA
AGGGCACTGAAAAGTGCCCTTTCGAAGGGGGATGCCCTAAATTGAGTGCTTACAAAAAAAGAAATTATGTCAAAACAGGAATCTCAAAAAGGAAATGTGAATGGTTTTCTTGATATGATAAAATCTGCACTTCCTACTATTGGAAAAGTAGCCATGAGTGTTATCGGCAGTTTTATGAATGAGGAAAACGGTGGACGGAACGGGATATATTCCATTAGGCTCGGCACTTCGGAAAACGGCGAGGAAGAGGGTGTACATTTCATCAACAAGGACGGGAGGGTAATGGCGGTCAACACCTCGCTGACAAAAACCTGCACTTTGAATTTTCCCCGTAAGGCTGATAATTTGGGGCTGGCAGTGCAGCTGCCTCCTTTCACACAGTTTGATGTGACACAGGACCTGCAAAATTCTGCAAAATCAAACGCACAACGTTTCAGCGTGGTAAGCACACCATCCGAACTGCAGTGTGCCGATACGACCGGAGGTACCGGTGTCTTGTCATGTCTGGGGTATTTTACCAAAAAACTGATTGAAAAGCCGTTCAATCTGAATTCCCATATCATATTGCAGATGGTTGGAAAAAGCCTGAAGATTACGCTGAGAGCCGGTCTTAGACTGGAATCAGGACATGCACTGACACTTGGCACGAGTGCCGGTGGGGAACTGAAACGTTTTAATGCGATTGCCGCCACCTCAACGGACGCAGACGGCAACGATGCAGGTCTCGCCTATATCCTGCTTCCTGATGCTTTGGCCGATTATGCTGATGACGATGAACTGGAACTTATCGGTGATTTGTTTTTTGAGAATGTAGGATGTGATTCATTGGATATCAGGAAGGGAGAAACTTTGACCCCTGATCAGTTGCAGCATTTTTCTGCCATATTAAGATAACTCGTAATGCTTTTTGTAGGAAAGGTCGGCACAGGAGAAAAGTGCCGCCTTTCCTCCTGCATCAAGGATGCAATATTATTTGTAAAAAACAGGATAAGATCAAAAAAAATGACATTTCTCGGGGCGGGTATATAAATGGTCTATTGAATAATTATAAAAAGAAACGCCTTCAGAATTGTTACAGGTTTAAAGTGACCGCTTACTTTCGTTCCTCTATCTTTTTGTAGAAAAAATGTATGAAGAAGACAGTCCTTCTGCATGACTATCAGAAAGACATCATGCGCCGTCTCTCGGAGGAGTGGCGGACGCACCGCAGCGTGATGGTGCAGATGCCCACAGGTACCGGCAAGACCCATGTATTGGCGGCGGTGGTAAGCAATTTTCTCACTAATGGAAAGAGGACGGTCTGGATCGTCGCACACCGTAGGGAGCTTGTGGAGCAGATAGAAGAGACCGTTGCAAAATATGGAACAAGTCTGACTGACGGGCGCGTCAGGGTGATGTCCATACAATGGCTCACACGGCATTACGATGATGTGGTGGAAAGACCGGAACTGGTCATCATCGATGAGGCGCATCATGCGCAGGCAAGGACTTACCGGATGCTGTGGAACTGGTGTCCGGAAGCAAAATTTCTCGGACTTACCGCTACTCCCTGCCGGATGGGACGCACCGGATTCACGGACCTTTTCGACTCGTTGGTATGCTCATGGAGTGTGGCGGAGTTTATAAGGAAAGGGTGGCTGTCGTCATTTGATTATGTCTCGATACGTGCAAATAGCAGGGAGCAACGGTTGATAGACTCGCTGGAGAAACGCGGTGCAGATGGGGATTACCAGATAAGGGAGATGAATGACGTACTGAACCGTCATACAAGCATCGATCAGTTGTATCGGAGCGTTCTGGAGTATGCGGACGGGAAGAAGGGGATCGTCTATGCCGTCAGTATCGACCATGCGCGGAACATCGCGGCATATTACAGCGGAAAAGGACTGGACGCCGCAGCCATAGACAGTCACACACCGACTGCTGAACGCGGACGGATGGTGGAGGATTTCAAGACAGGCAGAATAAAGGTACTGGTAAATGTGGACGTTTTCAGCGAGGGATTTGACTGCCCTGATGTGGAGTTCGTGCAGATGGCACGCCCGACACTCTCACTGGCCAAATATCTGCAACAGGCCGGGCGCGGACTGAGAAAATCAGCCGGTAAGGAAACATGTGTGCTGATAGACAACGTGGGGCTTTACCGTGTGTTCGGCCTGCCCACCATGGCATGGGACTGGGAAACGATGTTCCGTGGGGATATGGCTGGAAGGGGAATACGGACCGTCCGGCATGGAAACGGAACAAGTCCGGAAACTGTCACCGCGGAAGATCTATGTCAGGACTTCGGTATGGAAGTGATCGTTTCCCATGACAGGCTGCTTTCCGCTATAGCTTTGCAAAAAACTCCTAATCCCTGCAAGAGGCCGGAACTTAGAGCATGGCAGGACAAGAACAGCGGGTTATGGGGGCTGTGCCAGGGAAGAAATAAGATTACGGCCCCGGTATTCGTCACAGTCTTCGATATCCGGCATGACATGGCAGCGGTGAGGCTCTCGGACAAGAACTGCGGACTGGTAAACGCCTGTGGTGAGATTATAAGGAAGGAAGGGCATTGCTTGTCCATGAAATTCATGAGAAACAATTTCCTGACCGTACAGAAACCGAACGGCAGATCTGATTATATAGATCTTTACAACCTGCGGTCATACAGGGAAAAACCTGAGGTGAAGCGTTTCGGGGATGTGGAGATGTTGAAAGTCGATCGCATGTATTATAGCCGTACAAAAAATCTGTATGCAAGCAAACTGAACCTGAGCGGCGGCTATATTTATGACCACAAGTTCTATGTGGCGATTTTTGATTATAATGCTTCCGTCCAATGCTATATTGACGATCCGCATATGGCTGGTTTTCCATGGGGATATGCCTGTCTCCTCGGTGGTGATCATGACAGTTACTATTGGATATGCCGATGGTTGGCGGATGGAAGCATCATCGTGACGGACATCGGAGGGAAATACTATCATGTGACAGACTGTGGGGAAAAAAAATACATCGGATGTCACTTCCCGGCAGAGGCGGGAGAGAAATGTTTGGCCGCGATGGAGCGACTAGCAAAGCGTGCGAGGGAGATACGGAATATGGCGGAATCCGAGAAAATGGAAAAGAGGCGGCAGCTTCTGGAAAAGTCGGGCGAGGCTGTTCCGTTCCGTTCAGGGATGAAATGGGGGCTGAAAGTCGGTGAGCGTATCACCATTCCTCCGATATACCGTAATGTCAGACCTCCAGTAGGCAAATATTGCGCTGTGGAAAAGAATTACAGCCAGTGGGGTGTCATTGCCATTGACGGCACAATGATGATTGAGCCGCAATACTCTGATATAGAAATCAGTATACAAGGTGATGTTACAGGAACAAAGGTATCCGGGAACAAGGTGTCAGTAAAACTGCCATAATTGAATATGTCGTGTTTATTCAATAAGGAATTGAATTGAAAGAAGAGTTTTAGTACCGTTACTTAAGATTTATTTCACTTGCACAAGGAAGTAACATATAAGTTCTTGATTGTGACAGATGGTCTTTTCCGTAGGCAATCTCCTGGATGTTTTTTTCTGCTCCGCATCTGATTTTTTATCTAGGAAAGGTTTCATAACGCTGCAAATGACTAATTAGGAATATGGCTAATTTGTTGATTGTTGTATAAAATAAGACACTAATAATTTGATATTCAAGATTGTGTCACGCTTCTAATTTTGTATGTTGATGATAATTAACAATATCAGTTCGGCGACAATCTTTTAACATTCAGTTTGATAGTCTACGCTATTGACTTGAATATCAGCGTCACCTAAATAACTCTAAATTAAAAAACGCTAAAAACATATTGAATGATAATCAATGCATTACTATTAAAATAACTTTTGACACGATCCGTTCTCTACCGCTCATTCGTATAGAAAGAGAGTGGAAACATCAAGGTGAAATAAATCGAATCTTTTATAGAAAACCGCTCATAGCTTTATCGGCTTAAATATACGGTAAAGTGTTAGCTTTGTTGATTATTGCCATTAGATATGAGTTAAAAAATATAATGAGAGCCACATTATTCCTATAATCAAAGTTAAATCAAAACCTTATTGTCACGGGCATTCCAGCTTCGCTTTCCATGAATATTTTCCTTGCGACTAACGTCGTGGAAAATATTCATGGAAATAAATGCCCGGACAAACGGTTTTGATTTTAAGGAGGATTATAGGACTAACTGTGACCGACATGACGCATGATAACATATATTACCGTTTCCCTAATTTTATAGGATATAAAATGCAACAATATGATAATAATAGCTAACATCTTGTTAAATTTGTTGTCATTTATACATAACTCCATGAAAAGTATAGGACTTCAGCTCCCTCCAATCTGCATGATTTTCATTATGTACGTATTATTCTTCTATTATTTTTTGTGTGTTATCTTTCTTTGTTGTTTCGTTCTGATATCTGAAACATTTAATGACATCTGATGATATATAGGAAAAAGGAGTTGTTTTATAACTATATTTGTTCTAAATCAATTGAAAATATTTGTGGAAATAGTGACCGTCAAAACTTCCGCATTTGACAAGATATTACGACGCTTGAAAGAATACTATAGTCTTATTATGGAAGAAAATAGGAAAATGGCAGGATAATAAAAAAGCTTGTCTTCTACTTTTTGCTTTTTACTATAAATTGACCATATAACAGAAAAACTAAAGCATTTATTCCAACACTATCGTTTTGTATTATAAGGAAAGCATTTTATCACCGACAGGGAATTTTCTAAAAGATCAAAATAAGTTATGAAATTTTACAGAAATATAAAAATAAAGGTAGACTTCCTTACATACAACTTTGTGGCAAAATACTATGGAAGCTAATGTTGCAGAATTGATATAAAAGCTAGTTCTTGTGTTAAAAAATCATTCGCTAATGAAGAGTAAAACAGTGTTTTCATTCTTCATTTACATTTTCATCACGAGAGAACTGATATGTTTTTCAAAAAACGCAATGATGATATAAAAATAGTTTTAATCAAATGAGATTAAATAAAGGTGATAATCTTTGATATTTCAAAGTATTATTGTATTTTTGTGATAGAGACCATGATAATTGAATTGTTATCTAAGCATAATGCAGAGATTGTCACGAGGTTAAATCGGTGGATTAAAAGAATTTTCACTTGTAATAAATTGAAAATCAGTGATTTGATAATGATATTCGGATCCCAAGCGGATCACCAAAGAATCAGAGAGTTACACCAAAGTAACTCTCTTTTTTTATGCCTTAAACGCGCCGGTTTACTTGGTTCAGTTAAACCGAGAGTTAAACCAAGAATGGAAGCGACTGTTAATGTAACGTGTTACAAATCAAAGGTTTTAAAGAATGGAGAATCACCGGGTCAGCGGATTTTCCGGGTTGGCAAGCTTTCTTTTAAGCGTATAGCCTAGCCAGTCTGAACATGAAGAACTTCAGATCAGCCACCCCTCTTAACTGGCTTCGAAAAGCTTTGATTTTAGCATTGAACGACTCCGCTGAAGCATTTGTTAATCGTTCTTCAAAATAATTTATGATGGTCGTACTATGGTTTGAAAAGGTATGGATCAGTTTGAAAACTTGGGGGAATCTTTTCTTTTTTGTAGAGAACACGGTTGAACTTTTAAAAAAGAATTATATTTGTACTATTCATTACTGAAACTATGGCGAAGAATAATTTACTAAGTGAGCAACTTGCTTATATTGGTGTCAGTTGTACCCCTACGCATCTGCATTTGTGCAGTTATAATGCTGAAAGTATTTGTATGAAGGATGGGAAAGATATAGATAGTTTAATCCCTTATTTGAATAAGAATGCTATAAACTGGATACAAATTCATGGCTTTCAGAATACGGAGGTCATACAGCATGTCTGTCAGAATTTTAATGTCGACTTTTTGACGATACAAGATATTTTGAACTCCGACCATCAGACCAAGATAGAACAGCATGATACATATAATGTAGTGATTTTGAAGTTACTTTTTTCTAATGATGATGGCTATGTACCACAACAAATAGCCATTGTGCAAGGTGGAAATTATCTGTTGACTTTTATGGAAAAGGAAACAGACTTTCTGAATGATATAAATACGGCATTGGAAAAGAATGTGTTGAAAATACGTAGCCGGCAGTCTGATTTCCTGCTCAGTGTTATTCTAAACAGTGTGATGGCCAGCTTTATATCCATTATTTCGGAATTGGAAGACGGATTAGAGGATTTAGAAGAGCAATTGCTTTCGCCGGAACAGGCTGATATGCTCGGTATTGAAAATATACAGCAATACCGCCGTAATTTTCGTGTAATAAAGAAATGTATTTTACCATTAAAGGAGGAAATCAGCAAGTTGTTGCATCCGATCGATAATGATTTGTTGCACAAAGCAAGCCGTCCTTTCTTTAATGATGTCAATGATCATTTGCAGTTTGTATTGCAAACTTTAGATGGTTGCCGTGACATGATTTCAGCTTTGGTAGATATTTACCTTTCCAATAATGACCGACGGATGAACAGCATCATGAAACAGCTGACTGTTGTTTCTACTATATTTATTCCGTTGACTTTTCTGGCAGGAATCTGGGGAATGAATTTCCAATGGATGCCTGAACTGGGATGGCGGTATGGCTATGTATTTGCATGGACATTGATGTTGATACTAGTAGCAGTTATCTACTTCTATTTTAAGCGTAAAAAATGGTATTGATGAGAGAGGATGGATGGGATTTACTTAAATGTGAATCCCATATTCATGTTTTACTTCATTCATTACAAAGGTGCTTTCCAGTGAACCCAAACTGTCAATCGTGCCCAAGACATTGAGGATAAATTCCTGATAATACTTCATATTAGGGGAGTGTATTTTAAGCAAATAGTCATAACTGCCTGATATGTTGTAGCACTCTGTTACTTCAGGGATATCCTGAATTATCCGTGTAAATTCCGCAGCAATGTCCCGGTTCAGTCTTCTTAGCTTGACACTGCAAAATACCACGAAGCCTTGGTTTAGTTTCTCAGCGTCCAATACAGCGATATATTTTTTTATATATCCTCCATTTTCCAATCGTTTGAGGCGTTCGAACACCGGAGTGGAGGAAAGGCTTACCCGTGCAGCCAGTTCTTTGGTGGTCAGTCGGGCATTTTCTTGCAAGGTACGTAGTATCTGCAAATCTACTTTGTCAAGTTTCTCTAAAGTACTCATAGAATAATATTTTTTCAAGAGGTTCATATCTGTTAATACAAATATATTGCATTTATTTTAGATTCCGGAGAATTTTCGGGAAATGTAGTACAGGGTTATATTCTTTTTTTGCCGGAGAATGCAAGAAAAGGGCAGAATGATTTTATCTCTCAAAAATACTTTTTATCTTTGCAGTTGCTATGACAAAGTATATATATCTTTTTTATATCTTGTTAGGTGTATGCCTGTTGGCGGGCTTTGGTTCCGCATTTGATAGCGGACAGGAGCACGATGTAGTTCGTACAGTTGGTTTGGAAAACAGTGCGGTGGCGCTGTGCAACATATCTGAAAGCAATAACGGGCAGGAAAAAAAAGAGATAAATAATGAAAGCTACCATTTTTATAAAGTCGGTATCGGCGGTACAGCTACCTCTTTTTCTTTTCGCACCTTGTGCTCTTCTAAAATTCTGCGAACTCATTCCTCTGCTTCCGTCATAGCCAAGTTGGCCAGATTCTTGAAAGTACTTCTTCCTGAAGAAAAGCAAATTTCTTTTTCACCTATTCTTTATTTTACTCAATATTCCTGTGAATACTATATTTATCAGTTGAGGCGTATTCTTATTTAGTTTATTTTTTCTTCTCGGCAAGGTCTGTTTTTTATATCTTACATTTTTTTGTTTTTATATTTTCATAATGGGAACTGGGGTGGATGCTTGTTCCTTTTATGAACGGTGTTATATGTTAATAACTAATATATAATGGAATTTTTATTGGACTTTATACTTCACATTGACCAATATATGATAGATATTGTTCAAGAATATCATACTTGGGCTTATGTCATACTGTTTATAATCATTTTTTGCGAAACGGGATTGGTTGTCACTCCATTCCTCCCCGGAGATTCTTTGCTTTTTGTCGCGGGAGCTATTTCGGCTTTGCCCGATATGCCTTTGGAAGTTAATATTCTCGCTTTGGTTTTATTTCTTTCAGCTGTGCTGGGCGATTCCTGTAATTATATGATAGGACACTTTTTTGGAAATAAACTTTTCAATAATCCCGATTCCCGTATATTTAAGCAAAGTCATTTGGAAAAAACACATGAATTTTATAAAAAATACGGAGGAAAGACCATCATTATTGCCCGTTTTGTACCTATAGTCCGTACATTTGCTCCTTTTGTAGCAGGTATGGGCAAAATGCATTATTATTATTTTATGGTGTATAATCTGATAGGGGGAGCTTTGTGGGTTGGTATTTTCTGTTATGCCGGTTATTTTTTCGGTGATCTTCCATTTGTACAGAAAAATCTGAAATTGCTGATTGTGGCTATTATTGTCGTTTCTATATTGCCTGCCGTTATAGAAGTAGGCAGGAATAAGTGGAAAACTCGCCATTACTAAAATCAAACATATCAAAAACAATTTATTCAAATTACATTTATGAAAAATTCTTTTTTTAGTCGATTTACACCTCAAGAACCTAAGTTTTTCCCTATGTTGAAACGTTTGTCTGAAATCCTGACCTCATCATCGGATTTATTGGTAGAAAGCATGCAGCATGATAAGCCGGAAGAGAGAGAAGACTATTACAAACGCATCAAAGATATGGAACGTGAAGGTGACAAGCAGACTCATTTAATTTTTGACGAATTGGGAAAAACTTTCATAACCCCTTTTGATCGTGAGGATATTCACGATTTGGCATCAACTATGGATGATGTAATAGATGGGATTAACAGTTGCGCCAAACGTATCACGATCTATAATCCCCATCCCATTGCTAATAGTGGAAAAGAGTTGAGTTTGTTGATACAGCAAGCGGCTGTTTATATAAGTAAGGCAATGGACGAATTGGAAATTTTCCGTAAAAAGCCTACTGAATTAAGAGTATGTTGTACAAAATTGCATGACATAGAGAATCAGGCGGATGATGTATATGAACTCTTTGTTAAGAAACTATTTGAGGAAGAAAAGGATTGCATAGAACTGATTAAGATCAAGGAGATAATGCATGAATTGGAGAAAACGACCGATGCGGCAGAACGGGTAGGAAAAATCTTGAGAAACCTGATTGTGAAATACGCATAAAAGCAGAAGGTACAATATGGAATTATTAGTGATTATTATTACTTTGGCTTTGATTTTTGACTATATTAACGGATTTCATGATGCAGCCAATTCAATAGCCACCATTGTGTCAACCAAGGTTCTTACTCCGTTCCAAGCGGTGATATGGGCGGCATTTTTTAATTTTGTTGCATTCTTTATTGCTAAATGTATAATCGGAGGGTTCGGAATAGCCAATACTGTATCCAAGACAGTAGTGGAACAGTATATTTCCTTGCCGATTATTCTTTCGGGGGTTATTGCAGCTATTGTCTGGAATCTGTTTACATGGTGGAAGGGGATTCCTTCTTCTTCTTCGCATACGCTGATCGGAGGTTTTGCCGGTGCTGCTATTATGGCTCATGGTTTTGATGCCATTCAGCTCAATATTATTTTGAAGATTGCTGTTTTTATCTTTTTGGCACCATTTATAGGGATGGTTGTTGCTTTTGGATTTACGTTGCTTGTCCTTCACATTTGTCGTCGTGCACATCCGAATACGGCTGAGATGTGGTTTAAGAAATTGCAGCTTGTTTCTTCGGCTTTGTTCAGTATAGGGCATGGACTGAATGATTCCCAGAAGGTAATGGGTATTATTGCTGCTGCCCTGATCGCTGCTCATTCGGAAGGGTTAAGAATGGGAATAAATAGTATCAATGATTTGCCGGATTGGGTGGCATTTTCTTGTTTTACTGCCATTTCTTTAGGAACGATGTCAGGCGGATGGAAGATTGTGAAAACCATGGGAACTAAGATTACCAAAGTAACTCCTTTGGAGGGAGTTGTTGCGGAAACTGCTGGCGCATTTACATTGTATCTGACAGAATATTTGAAAATACCTGTAAGTACAACCCACACCATTACAGGAGCTATTATCGGAGTGGGTGCTACTAAGCGTCTTTCAGCCGTCCGATGGGGAATAACAAGAAGCCTGATGACGGCTTGGGTGTTGACTATTCCTGTCAGTGGAATATTGGCCGCTGTTATTTACGGAGTGGTTACTCTTTTTTAGAATGACCGGATTGTAGGCTGTTCTAGAAAATAAAGATCTGTCGTGACCGAGGTGACTGGGAAGTTACCTCGGTTTTGTATACATACCCATTTGTAGGTAAAAAGTGGATGAAACTAATAATAAATATAAAATGTTATTGTGAGTTTGTTATTTGTTTCTATTTTTGTAGTGGTCTTACTGAACACAAAAATGAGAGAAAACGCAAAAGGCAGGATTTTTATAGCATGGCTGTTGTTAATGACGCTTATGCCATTTTTCATGGTGAAGACTTTTCACCACCATGAAGAAGATGCCGTTTGCCATTCTGATAGTGGGAATTCTCATGATTCCTCTCATCAGTGTCCCGTGTGCAATTTCACACTTTCACCTTTTACACAAGTTGAAACATTACAACTTCATATTGTTCTTCCGGTTTTTGATTATCAGCCGAAAATAACAGTGGATAAGGTTTGCCAGGTTAAATCTTATCCTTATTATCTGCGTGCACCTCCCGTTTGCTGATTCACATAGTATCTTTTATTTATTCACAACATCAAATGATTGTAATTTATGCGTATCAGATATGTTTCGGGTACGCTGGGAATGTTTTTTACCTTGTTTTCAAATGCACAGGTAGTTTCTGATACGATTAAAAGTGTGGATTTATCCGAAGTGGTGGTGACTGGATCTTACCGACATGCTCAGGAGAAAAAGACTACCCTGACACTCGAGTTGTTTCAGAAAGATTATTTGAACCGGCATTTTACCGGTAATTTGGTACAGACTTTGAAAAATGTTCCCGGTGTACACTCGATGGATATTGGTGCGGGATTCTCCAAACCTATGATTCGTGGTTTGGGATTCAACCGTATTGCCGTATCCGAAAATGGAATAAAACAAGAGGGGCAACAATGGGGGGCCGACCATGGACTGGAAATTGATGCTTTTAATGTAGACGAGGTACGGATTCTGAAAGGTCCGTCTTCACTGCTCTACGGCAGTGATGCGATGGGAGGTGTCATCGAAATCCTTCCTTTGCTTCCACAAAAAGAGAACCGATTTTTTGGTGAGGCTGCCTTATTGGGAAAATCAGTGAACGGCACTGTGGGCGGTTCACTGATGCTAGGTATTGAGAAGAATGCATGGCTGGTCAGAGTACGTTTTTCAGAACAGCACTATGGAGATTATCATGTACCGGTCGATACCATTGTATATCTTACCCAGTTGGTGCCTGTTTACGGTCGTAAGCTGAAAAACACCGCTGGGTTCGAGCGCAATGTTTCTGTCATGGGAGATTATAGAAAGAAGTTTTATCAGATGAATATTGCTGTGAGCAATGTTTATCAGAAGATGGGCTTCTTTCTCGGTGCTCATGGCATTCCTGATATTTCCCGTTTGGAGGATGATGAGAACAGCCGTAATATTGAATTGCCTTATAGCAAAGTGAACCATCTTAAAGTAACCACGCATCAACAGTATCTTTGGAATGGGATACAACTTTCAGGTGATTTCGGCTATCAGTTCAATCATCGGGAGGAATGGAGTGCTTTCCATACCCATTATGACACTCAGATGATGCCTGCAAAGGATCCGGATAGGGAACTGGTGTTCAAACTGCATACATTCAGCTCCTCTCTGAAGCTGCGGTTGTCCAGCTCTTCTTCCTGGGAGCATATGGCAGGGTGGAATATGCAGATACAGAAAAATGCGATTGGCGGATATTCTTTTCTGCTACCGGAATACAAGCGTTTTACTACCGGAGCTTTTTGGCTGACGACTTTCCGATTGGATAATCAGTTGTCTGTAACTGGTGGGATACGTTATGATCGGGGAAGGATTGATATAGCGGCATTCGAAGATCCTTATTTGGTGGAGTATCTGCACAGACAGGGATATGAAGAAGAGGTAATACAGGCATATCGTTGGCGAAGTTATCCGGTGGACAGGGCTTATGGTAATTATTCCTGTTCGGCGGGAGTAGTGTGGACACCCGCTGCCGGTCATCTTCTGAAGATGAATGTGGGACGTAGCTTCCGTTTGCCGGGAGTCAATGAATTAGCATCCAACGGAGTGCATCACGGAACTTTCCGTCATGAAAAAGGGGATGCCACTCTTTCTTCGGAACAAGGATGGCAGATTGATGCTTCCTATACCTTGGCTTATAAAAAAATGGAACTGGTTGTTTCATCTTTTGCCAGTTGGTTTGATAATTATATTTATTTGCGCCCTATGGGAGAATGGTCTGTATTGCCCCATGCTGGACAGATTTATCAATATAGTGGCGCACGTGCTTTGTTCATGGGTGGTGAGATAAATTTCAATATGGATTTTCTACGCCATTTTAATTATCGTTTAGTCGGTGAGTATGTCTATACTTATAATCGTGACGAACATACGGCTTTAAGTTTTTCACCTCCTGTATCCATGCGTAATATTCTGACATGGAATAAAAAGGATTTTCAGTTGTATGCTGAACTTCAAAGTATAGCTTCGCAGAACCGTATAGCGAGGAATGAAGACCGCACACCCGGAGCTTGTTTGATTCATCTGGGTGGAAGTATTCATATACCTATGGCCAAGGCGGATATTGAAATATCTTTGGGCATTCGTAATTTGTCGGATGTGAAATATTACAATCATTTGAGTTTTTATAGGAAAGTGGAAATCCCTGAACCGGGAAGAAGCTTTCAGATTTCGATTAAAGTACCATTTAAACAATTATTAAAATGAAAACAAAATTTTATTTTCTTGTAATCAGCTTTTTGGCTATATGCTCTGTTTGTCTGCCTGCGTGTGATAATGATGAAAAAGGGGATGTAACAAAGCCCGTGATCGATTTGATAGAACCCGAAGAGGGAGCGGTGTTGAAAATTGGTAATGGGAAAGGGGTACATTTTGAAATGAATCTGTCAGATGATGTGATGTTGAGATCGTATAAAATCAATATTCATAATAATTTTGACCACCACGGACATGATTCCCGGGCAGCCGGAGAGAAAAACACAGCTTTTACTTTTGACAAGGTATATGATGTTTCCGGTTTGAAGAATACAAAAGTACATCATCATGATATTGTTATTCCGGCCGATGCTGCTCCCGGAGATTATCATCTGATGGTATGGTGTACCGATGCGGCGGGCAATCAGACAGAAGTGGCTCGTAATATTGTCTTGAGTGCGGATGGAGGTACTGAAACGGAACATGATCATGAGTGATTTTTTGTATTAATCGTATTGTGTGTATTAATTGTCTGGTGGCGGTCGATGTGAATCGGCCGTCACTTTATTTTGTTAGATGTCGCCAAAGAATAATTTTCTTCCAGGAGGTAATAATCCGTTTGTAAATAGAATATTTGTTCTATAAATAGTGATAATTGTAGCTCTATTTTCTTTATTTTTAGTATATCTTGTTTGATATAACTGCCTTTAATACCTTTGCAACAGGTAAAAACAGAAATATATAACTTTAAAAAGATAAAGATTATGGCTACAAAAAAATTACATTTCGAAACATTACAACTTCACGTAGGACAGGAACAGCCAGACCCGGCTACGGATGCTCGTGCAGTTCCTATTTATCAGACTACATCTTATGTATTTCATAACTCGGCACATGCAGCCGCACGTTTTGGTTTACAAGATCCGGGTAATATTTATGGGCGTCTGACTAATTCCACACAAGGTGTTTTTGAACAACGTGTGGCTGCATTGGAAGGGGGAGTGGCAGGACTTGCGGTAGCTTCCGGGGCTGCTGCCATTACTTATGCGTTTCAGAACATTACTCGTGCAGGTGATCATGTTGTAGCTGCAAAGACTATTTACGGAGGTACTTATAACCTGCTGGCGCATACGTTGCCGACTTATGGTGTGACTGCTACATTTGTGGACCCTGGTGATCTTTCTAATTTTGAGAAAGCTATTCAGGAGAATACAAAGGCGGTGTTTATCGAGACTTTGGGGAATCCTAATTCGAATATTATAGATATAGAGGCTGTGGCGGAAATAGCACATCGCCATCACATACCTTTGATTATTGATAACACTTTTGGTACTCCTTATCTGATTCGTCCCATCGAGCACGGAGCAGATATTGTGGTACATTCCGCTACAAAATTTATTGGTGGCCATGGAACTTCACTGGGTGGCGTGATTGTTGATTCAGGTAAATTTGACTGGGTGGCATCAGGTAAATTCCCTCAACTGACAGAACCGGATCCTTGCTATCATGGGGTGCGTTTTGTAGAGGCGGCAGGTCCGGCTGCTTATGCTGTCCGTATTCGTGCTATTTTATTGCGTGATACCGGTGCAACTATCAGTCCGTTTAATGCTTTTATTCTGTTGCAGGGATTGGAGACACTTTCATTGCGTGTGGAACGTCATGTAGAGAATGCGTTGAAAGTGGTGGAGCATTTGAAAAATCATCCGAAGATCAAGAAAGTAAATCACCCTTCCTTGCCGGAACATCCTGACCATGCTCTGTATCAGCGTTATTTCCCCAATGGAGCTAGTTCTATTTTCACTATCGAAGTGAAAGGTGGTCAGGAAGAAGCACATCGTTTCATCGATAGTTTGGAAATCTTTTCTTTATTGGCCAATGTCGCCGATGTGAAGTCATTGGTTATCCATCCTGCCAGTACCACTCACTCCCAGTTGAATGCGGAAGAATTGGCGGAACAGGGTATTTATCCGGGGACAGTGCGTTTATCAATAGGTACGGAACATATAGATGATTTGCTGGCCGATTTGGATCAGGCATTAGCTGGAATTTAATAAGATATATTAATAGAATAAGGAATATTACTACAATATAAAATCAATATATGGATAAGAAGTGTATGCCGGAGGTTTGTGTAAAGATACATTATACATGCTTCTGGCATTACTTTATTTTTACTGATAAAAAAGGATAGATCATTAATCCAAATAGGATTCTTTTTTGTTATTAAAAAAAGAATTTTTGCGGAAGTGGGGTTTCAAAGGCTTAATTTAAGAGTTTATGGATACCGTTTCTTTAACTTAAATACAATGGTTATGAATCTAGTCCTTGCTATTATTCCGGTATTGCTATTAATTATCCTGATGGCGTTTTTTAAAATGTCCGGTGACAAAAGTAGTGTGATTTCCCTTGTCGTTACTATGCTGATTGCTTTTTTCGGCTTTCATTTTCCGGTAAACGATTTGCTGTCTTCTTTTCTGTATGGTGCATTGAAAGCTGTTTCTCCTATTCTGATTATTATTTTGATGGCGATATTCAGCTATAATGTTTTATTGAAGACTGAAAAAATGGAGATTATCAAGCAACAGTTTTCTTCTATTTCTACCGATAAAAGTATTCAGGTATTGCTGTTGACATGGGGATTTGGCGGCTTGCTTGAAGCTATGGCAGGATTTGGTACGGCAGTGGCTATACCGGCGGCGATTCTTGTCAGTCTCGGATTCAAACCGGTCTTTTCGGCAACAGTCAGTTTGATTGCCAATAGTGTGGCTACTGCTTTTGGGGCTATTGGTACACCGGTCTTGGTATTGGCGAAAGAAACGAATCTGGATGTATTGGTGCTAAGCGCCAATGTCGTGTTGCAGCTTTCGGTACTGATGTTTCTCATTCCTTTCGTATTGCTGTTCCTGACCGATTCGAAATTAAAATCCTTACCTAAAAATATTTTCCTGTCTTTGTTGGTCGGTGGTGTCTCATTAGGCAGCCAGTATATTGCCGCCCGCTATATGGGGGCGGAGTCTCCGGCTATTATTGGAAGTATTTTATCTATCATTGTTATTGTAGCCTATGGCAAACTGACTGCTTCTAAAGAGGAAAAAGCAAGGAAAAGCACATTGAAAGGGCTAGAGGTACTGAACGCGTGGAGTATCTATCTTCTTATCTTGTTCTTGATTGTTCTGACTAGTCCGTTGTTTCCCGGTTTACGTACAACACTTGAAAATAATTGGGTGACCCGTATCAGTCTTCCGATTAATGATTCAACTATGAATTATACGGTTTCTTGGCTGACCCATGCGGGAGTTTTACTTTTTGTAGGCACGTTTGTCGGCGGGCTGATACAGGGAGCCAAGATATGGGAGCTGTTTGCTGTACTCTGGAATACGGTAAAGCAGTTAAAGAAAACTTTTATCACGGTAATTTGTCTGGTGAGTTTGTCCACTATCATGGATACGGCAGGTATGATTTCAGTTATAGCCACTGCTTTGGCAGTTGCTACAGGAAGTCTTTATCCGTTGTTTGCCCCTGTTATAGGTTGCCTGGGTACCTTTATTACGGGCAGTGACACTTCTTCAAATATTTTGTTCGGCAAATTACAGGCTAATGTGGCCGGGCATATTCAAGTAAGTCCCGACTGGTTGTCGGCAGCCAATACGGTGGGGGCGACAGGTGGAAAAATAATTTCTCCGCAAAGTATCGCTATTGCCACTTCTGCCGGAAACCAACAGGGAAAAGAAGGAGAAATCCTAAAATCCGCCATTCCATATGCATTGGCGTATGTGTTGATAACCGGAGTGATTGTTTATATTTTCAGCTGATAATCGTTTGTAAATTCAAGAGGGCGTTTTAATATTGCCTGTTATGGATTGAAATACCCTGTAAACGAGGATCAACTGTTGAAAAATCGTAAAAAAAGAGATGGATAGGAGATTTATTGCCAAAAAAGAATTTAATTTGAACCGTTTTATAATTTATAAAAAAAAGAACATGAACGAATTAATTGCTAAAATCAAAGAATTGAACGAAGCTTTTATGTCTGATGCAGCATTGCAGATTGAAAAAGGTAACAAAGCTGCAGGAACACGCGCACGTAAAGCATCATTGGAATTGGAAAAACTGATGAAAGAATTTAGAAAAGCATCTTTGGAAGCTTCTAAATAATCCTTCATTCGTCTTTTAAAGATTTTTATAAGCCATCCTTCGGGGTGGCTTTCTTATTTTCTACCAGGTTTTGCTTTTATTTCGGGGGATAATTGATATTTTTGTATTTTTATTGGTGGGTGGTTAACCTAAAGGAGAAGGGATGTTTATGAAGAATATGTGTCTATTGCCTGTATGGGCGGTTTTATTGATTATAGCAGGGACTTTCTTTTCTTGTGAAAAGAAGAAGGATATGGCTATATACCGTCAGGCGGATTCTTTGAACTTGCTTTCTTATCGTATGCGCTATAAAAATTTGGACACAGCGTGTAAAGCGGCGCATGACGCCTACAAACTGGCGGATGGATTCCCCTCCCTGCGTGCCGGGGCATTGAATAATCAGGGTTTCTGCGCCTTTATCCACATGGACTTTGAAAAAGCCGAAGATCTTTTTCTTCGCGTATATGAGGAATCAAACAATGAATTGGAATGTTTGATAGCAGATATCGGTATGATGAAAATTTGTCAGCGTACCGCCATGAACAAGGAGTTCTATGATTATCGTAACAGTGCGTTACGGCGTATGAAGCGTATCAGTGATGATCGTTCTGCTATAACCGATCCCGGAGAGCTGGAGCGGCTTAATTATGCCCGTTCCGAGTTTTTCATTGCTTCTGCCATCTATTACTATTATTTGCAGCAGGAACAGCAGTCTTTGGAGGCGATTAATGAAATAAAAGTAGACGAGGCGCTGGAAAGTGATACTGCCCAATTGCTCTATTATTATTATATGAAAGGGTCTGGCGGTATGTATGAAGCGGATACACCGCAGGATGTGGTATTGGGTGAGTTTAACTATCTGATAGAATGTCTGGGTATCAGCAGGGAATACGGGTATGTCTATTTCGAGGCGAATGCATCTCAGGCAATGGCAGAATTGCTGAAAGAGAGGAAAAATTTCGATTTGATAATGGAAAGGCGTCCCAATGTGATGCGTGCCATCAATAGCGAGGACTTGTCGTGGGAGGAATTGACCATGCGTTTTGCCTGGCAGGCTTTGGATTTGTTCAAAAAATATGGAGATTTGTATCAGATTTCGGGTACATACCGCACTTTGGCGTCGTGCAGCAACGAGCAAGGCAGGTATGAAGACGCGCTGCATTACTTGTCGGAAGCATTGGGGTACGTCAATCGGCATCACGAGAAATATTACCATTGTACGGATACCATGGACAGGCTACGTCCGTATGTTCCCATGGCTACCACTTCCATTGAACTGGAATGGATTAATGACGATGGTATAAAAAGTGTTCCCGAATGGATTGCCCGTTTCCGTGAACAATTGAGTGTAACATATGCAGCGTTAGGAATGAAACCCCAGTCGGATTATAATCGTAATATTTATCTGGATATTTTGGACTACACCCGCCAGGACAAAGAATTGGAGAGTCGTTATAATGCGTTGGAGAAGGAATCGGAAGCCTTGAACGGACTTCTGGTGGTAGTGGTGATTGGTATCGTTGTCCTTATCATTCTATTTTGGATATTGAATAAAAGATGGCGTGTGCGGAATGCTCTTTATATTGATAAGTTGAAACGTACTTTGGAAATATGCCGTAAGATAACGGCTTCCGTACCCATTGATGCGGGGGAGATAGAGGATGTGACAAAAGCGGTAGTTGCCTCGGTGAAAGAGGATATCCTTTCGTTGGTGGGAGCGACGGACTTCCGTATTGTGGCTGAAAATGGAGAGGGGAATGAGGTGCCGGGGCAAGGGATTTGTACAAGTTTTATCTTGAATATTCCGGGCAGGGAACAACCTTTGGGCGAGGTGCACCTGTATTCGGAGCACAAAATGAAGAAAGATGATAAAGCACTGATGAGGGTCATTACACCTTACATTTCGTGGACACTGGAGAATGGACTGGCTTTTATTTCGTTGGGCGATGAACGGAAACGGCTGGAAAAGGAGCAATATGTCCATGAACAGCATTTGGCGGAGAATAAACGGCAGAATCTGGTGAAGAAAGCCTGTCTGTTTATTGTCACAGGCATTATGCCTTATATAGACCGAATCATGAATGAAGTGCATAAACTAACCGCACACAACTACATTCAGAACGAAGAAATAAAAGAAAGCAAATACCGTTATATCGACGAACTGATTACCCGTATCAATGAGTATAATGATATTTTGGCCTTATGGATTAAGATGCGGCAGGGGACACTGAGTTTGAATATAGAGAATTTTGAGTTGAATTCCCTTTTTGATGTACTGGTAAAAGGGCGTAAGACTTTCGAGATGAAACAACAGACTCTGACCATAGAGCCGACTGCCGCCATTGTGAAAGCGGATAAGGCTCTGACGCTTTTCATGATAAATACATTGACGGAAAACGCCCGTAAATATACGCAGCCGGGAGGAAATGTTTCTGTTTATGCGCAGGAAACGGAATCTTACGTGGAGATTTCGGTGAAAGATGACGGTCCGGGACTTTCACAGGAAGATGTGGAGCGTATTCTGAGTGAGAAAGTTTATGATTCGGGTAAAATCGGATTGCAGACCAGCGAAAATGTCAGCGAATTGCAGAAGAATAAAGGTCACGGTTTCGGTTTGATGAATTGCAAAGGCATTATTGATAAATATAAGAAGACCAATGAGATATTCCGGGTCTGCCTGTTCCGGATAGAAAGTGAATTGGGGAAAGGCAGCCGTTTCTATTTCCGTTTGCCCAAAGGAGTGCGCAAAACGTTGATGTTGGTGTTGGTCGCTTTTCTTCCTGTCCTGGCAGGATGTAATGAGGGGAGGGAGAAAGATGGGAAAGCTGAACAGCTCACTGTCAATGATTCCATTCAGCGATATGATAAATTATTGGCTGTTGCGAATGAATATGCATACGATGTTTACAATTGTAACATTGATGGATTATATCAACAGGCATTGTGTTATGCGGACAGTGCTCTATATTGTTTGAATAAGCATTATATTATGTATTCGGGCAGCAAAGGGCCTTTGTTGGAATTGGAAGGAGAGGGGGTAGCAGCGGATTTAGATTGGTTCAACCGGCATTTTGATACCGATTACTATGCCTTGCTGGATGTTCGCAACGAGGCAGCAGTCGCCTTTTTGGCTTTAGGTAATCTGGAGGCTTATCGTTATAACAATAATGCTTATACGGCGCTGTACAAACAGATCAGTGAGGACACCTCATTGGAGCAATATTGCCGCCAGATGCAGCTTTCTGCCAATAATAAGACGGTGGCTATCATTCTTTGTGTGGTTATTTTGTTGGTATTGCTGGTGGGATATTATATTCTGTATTTCCGCCACCGTTTGATTTATCGTTATAACTTGGAACAGGTGTTGGAAATCAACAAGCAGGTGTTTTCGGCCTCTTTGCTTGACGGAAGAGCCGACCGGGATATTGCTGCAAGTCTGGTCAAGGATATGTTTGAAACGGTAAATGAGTTGCTGCCCGTTGATGTGTTGGGCGTAGCGGTTTATAGTGAAGACAACCACAGCTTGAATTATGCTTTTTCACCGGTGGAGGATGAGAATGAAGAAATGCGTGAGATGATGGCTCGTAGTTTTGACGCGAAGACACCTTATTGGCGTGAGAAAGATAGGGTAAAATGTTTGCCCTTGTGGGTGGAAGCAGGTAACGAGAATCGTTGCACGGGTGTGCTGGCATTGAAAATCGCTTTGCCTGTGGAGCGTGAGGACGACCGCTTGATGCTGGAGCTTGTGGCCGGATATGTAGCCATCATTGTATATAATGCAGTGGTACTGATGGCGCAGAAATATCGGGATATAGAAAGTGCGCAGGATGATGCGCGCCGAGCCATACGGGAGGAAAACCAGTTGCATGTGCAAAATCTGGTATTGGACAATTGCTTGTCAACCATTAAGCATGAGACAATCTATTATCCTAACCGGATAAAACAGATTATCGACAGGTTGAACACCCGTCAGGCTGGAGAAAACGAAGCTGTGCAAGTAGAAACGATTGGTGAGTTGATCAGTTATTATAAGGATATATTTACTTTGCTGAGTTCATGCGCCGCACGTCAGTTGGAAGAAATTACTTTCCGCAGAGGTGTTGTGAAAGCCGGCGAACTGGCCGATTATGCGGTACGGTATATAAAACGTGCTGGAAAACGTATGCCGCATCGGGTAGAACTGAGGACGGAGGTGGAACATGTTTCCGTATTGGGAGATGTCATTCAGCTGAAGTTTATGTTGGAGAATTTAATAGATGAAGCGCTATCATACGAGGTGGATGGTATTTTGGAATTGTGTATTTATAAGGATAAGGATTTTGTGCGGTTTGATTTCCGCGATACGCGTCGCGAAAAGTCGCAGGAGGAGTTGAACTTGTTGTTCTACCCGCATCTGTCTCGTATGAAGCAGGGGCAGGAAGGAGTTCTGACCGGTACGGAATACCTTATTTGTAAGCAGGTGATTCGTGACCATGATGAATTTGCCGGAAGACGCGGTTGCCGTATCAATGCGCAGCCTGCCGCTGAAGGAGGGTTCACCGTATGGTTCACCCTGCCTGCCCGTTGAATGTAGAATGTAAAAAAACAATGCATATTATGGAGAATAATAGATTTAAAGTCATCATTGTAGAGGATGTCAAACTGGAATTAAAAGGAACGGAAGAGATATTCAGACACGAAATTCCGAATGCGGAAGTCATCGGAACGGCTATGACTGAGAATGAGTTTTGGGAATTGCTGAAAGTGCAGTTGCCCGATATGGTTTTATTGGACTTGGGCTTGGGGGGATCGACTACCATCGGTGTGGAAATCTGTTCTTCTTTACGGAAGAACTATCCGGATATGAAGGTGCTGATTTTTACTGGTGAGGTATTGAACGAAAAGTTATGGGTGGATGCGCTGAATGCGGGTGCGGATGGTATAATCCTGAAGACGGGAGAGTTGCTGACTGCCACAGATGTACAGGCGGTGATGGATGGCAAGAAACTGGTTTTCAATTATCCCATTCTGGAGAAAATAGTGGCACGTTTCAAGCAGTCGGTGGCTCAGGAACAGCGCAGGCAGGAAGCTGTCATTAATTATGATATTGATGAATATGATGAGCGTTTGCTTCGCCATCTGGCCTTGGGGTATACCAAAGAAATGATTACTAATCTGAAAGGGATGCCTTTCGGGGTCAAATCCATAGAGAAGCGTCAGAATGAATTGATAAACCGTTTGTTCACATTGGATGAAAGAAGTGGTGTCAATGCCTGTCGATTGGTGACCCGTGCTTTCGAGTTGCGGATTCTTGACATTGATAATTTGGAACCGGATGAAGAGTAAATATTATTTTCCTCATACCGCTACTGTGTTTTTTCTGCTGACGGTAGCTGTAGCCTTGTTCTCATGGATAGGAAGTATTTATGGGCTGGGGAAGGTGCAAAGCCTGCTCAGTCCCGAAGGAATCCGGTGGGAATTGAGGCATGCTATGGGGAATTTTGTCCAGACACCGGCATTGGGCATAGTAATGATGCTTTTTTTAGGGTTCGGCATTACGGTTCATTCCGGGGTATGGGGTACGTTGGGGAGGATAGTGAAAAGAGGAAAGCCCATTTCCCGTAAGGAAAAACGTGCGTTGATATTGGCAGGTTGTATACTGCTTGTTTATATCATAATGATTATTTGCACCACTTTTGCTCCATGGACTATGTTGCGTAGCGTGACGGGATCTCTCACGAACTCTCCGTTTCAAAAAGGGATTTATTATCTCATTTCGTTTGGTGTGGGATTGTCGGGTATGGCTTTCGGTTATGCATCGGGACGTTTTCGGGATGATAAGGATATAATAAAAGGTATGTCCTGTCTCTTTTCTCGTTTTGCCGATTACTTTGTGGCGCTTTTTTTTATAGTTCAGTTCTTTTCTTCATTGATGTATACGAATTTGGTGGAATGGGTTGGAATAGAGTCATATATAGTGTCTTACGCTTTCCATATTTGTTGCTATTTACCTTTTGCTTGGATGCTGAATAGAAAAAAAATAGATTGTTAATGCAAAAAAGTTGCGGATTCTTTTGGTAATTTCAATAAAAACCGTACCTTTGCACTCGCAATTAAGGATGGTTCCGTAGCTCAGCTGGATAGAGCAACGCCCTTCTAAGGCGTGGGTCAAGCGTTCGAATCGCTTCGGAATCACAAAGCAAAACCGCAAGTAGTTGATTATGAAACTTTTGCGGTTTTTGCTTTATGTTACTTGCACAACATTTGCACAACTCAAATATTTATCATACCTATACATCTATTATTATACGTGCGTAATCTTTGTAGTGTATCAGTTCCAAATAACCGTTATTGGGAGTTATAGATCATGTGTATTATCAAAAAAAATACATTTTACCCTTACCAAAACCTTACCGCTATTTAACAATTCACATTAGGGTAATCTTAGGGTATTTTGCCGGAAATGGCGGCATTTAAGCCGACTTGCTAAAGGCAACTATAATGCTAATCTTTGAATATTCTTCAATAATTTGCAAGAAATGCAACCCCGACAACCGTATTATTGCCGGGGCGCCTGTTGATTGGCGTCAACTCCAGTGTCGGACCGAAATCCCCTGACTTATCTATTGGGAATTCATCAAATGTTGATTAAGTGTTCTTAGGTCGAAACTCGAGCGTTTGGATTTCCCTGTGCATCTTATTAGCCTCATTCGAGATTGTGACATCGTACGGCTGTATCTAGCCATATTTTCCACTGAGTCAAGTATATCACCTATCATATTCGAGTTACGCTTCCTCATTTCCGCATTGATTTTACGTGCTTCTTCATTCTGTCTTTTCATGACGGCTATTGCCGCTCTTATTTCGTCTTCTAATGATGCGTACATAATATCAGTGTATATTAGCGTTATATTTTCTATTGTATTCCTGTATGAGTTTCCGGCTATATCTTTCCTGCTTTCGGGCTTTCTTTTCTTTCTTTGCTACTTTCTTCATGATAATGTCTCTATGTTTATTCCATGCCTCGTTCTTGCCCTCTAACTCAATCAGCCGGGCTGTTACACGCTGAATCGTGGAATAGTAAGCATCAATCATTTGTGTTGTACTTATTGCGGGAGTGTCTATCATTAATTCTCTTTGGTCTATTGATAAATTACCAAGCTGGTGCCCTCTCATTTGTTCTTTGATGACCTCTTGTAATTCTATATTTCTCTCCGTGATAAACTCT
>OJOK01000507.1_pt1 | contig 23311 bp, 20 predicted proteins | sample 1598051 | NCBI WGS metagenome assembly OJOK01 (sample SAMN01915205, study PRJEB22387) | human gut metagenome | isolation source: stool | host: Homo sapiens | place: USA
GCCTACACCGAGTTCGGCAACACCACCATCGTGTTCTTCATGGGTCTGGTGGTCGTTGGAGAGGCCTTCTTCAAGACCGGTCTGGCCGACTTTATCGGCGGCAAGATCCTCGGTCTGCTGGGCAAGACCGAAAAGGGCCTGCTGCTGGGCACCGGCCTTGTGGCCGGCGGCCTGTCCGCATTCCTGAACGATACCGGCTCCACTGCCTGTCTGATGCCCATCGTCAGCTCCATGGCCTCCAAGGCTGGCGTCAAGAAGTCCAAGCTGCTGATGGCTCTGGCATTCTTCGCCTCTCTGGGCGGCACCATCACGCTGGTGGGCACCACCCCCCACATCGTGGCAAACGGCATCCTGAAGGATATGGGCCTGCGGGAGTTCGGCTTCTTCGAGTACACCAAGATCGGCCTGCCCCTGCTGGTGTGCGGCATACTGTACATGTGCTTCTGCGGCACAAAGCTGCTGCCGGATAAGGACATTGAGATCAAGGGCGGTGACCGCACGGCAGAGTACGACACCAAAAAGATGGTTCTGGTCGCTTTGATCTTCATCGGCGTTCTGGTTGCTATGGCTACCAGCATCGTCCCCATGCACATTGCAGGCGTCATCGGCGCGATCCTCGTCGTCGTCACTGGCTGCATCAGCCTGGAGGAAGCCATCAAGGCCTTCCCCACCTCCACCATCTTCATCGTTGGCGGTATCTTCCCCCTGAGCAAGGCTCTGGTCAGCAGCGGCGCTGCTGAGTACCTGGTCAACGCTATCAGCCCCGTGCTGAGCAACCTGCCTTCCATCGTTCTGCTGGGCGCCATCACCTTCCTGATGCTGCTGACCACCCAGTTCCTGATGAACTCCTCTGCCACCGTTCTGGTGCTGCCCATCGCCATCATGCTGTGCCAGGCCGCAGGCATCAACCCGCTGGCCGGTGCCATGTCCGTGTCTGTGTGCGCCTCCGGTGCCTTTGTTACCCCCTTCGGCACGGCACCCAACCTGCTGGTCTGGGAAGCAGGCGGCTACTCTGTGAAGGACTACCTCAAGTGCGGCTTCCCCATGCTGATCATCTTCGGTGTCGTCACCACCGCCCTGTGCGCAGTGTTCTACCTGTAAGTACGCTGTAAAAAAGAAAACCGAGGTTTTTAGAATGGAAAAGACGGATAAGAGATACCAGGCTTATATTGATATCCTGCGGGAGGAGCTGATCCCGGCTATGGGCTGTACCGAGCCTATCGCCGTGGCCTATGCCGCCGCTGCTGCCCGCAATACGCTGGGCGAGCTGCCGGACAAAGTGCTGGTGGAAGCCAGCGGCAGCATGATCAAAAACGTCAAGTCGGTCATCGTACCCAACACGGATAACATGAAGGGTCTGGAAGCTGCCGCCGCTGCGGGCATCGTAGCCGGCAAGCAGGAAAAGAAGCTGGAGGTCATTGCCGATGTGACCCCGGAGCAGACCAAAGCCATCCGCGCGTACCTTGACCAGACGGATATCAAGGTGCGGCACGTTGAGAATGGCGTTACCTTTGACATCATCCTCACGGTCTGGAAGGGTGAGCATTCCGCACAGGTGCGCATTGCGGTGTTCCACACCAATATCGTCCATGTGGAAAAGGACGGCGAGGTATTGGTGGATATTCCGGTACACGGAGATGACGAGGAGACCCTGACCGACCGCAGCCTGCTGGATATGGAGCATATCTGGGACTTTGCCAACACGGTGGACGTGGAGGATGTCCGTTCCATTCTGGAACCGCTGGGCGGTGGCGGCCATCTGATGATGGCGGGCGCTCAGCTCCAGAACTGCACGCTGCAGGATGCGGAGCGCCGCATCCGTGAACAAATCGACCTTTACCGCGCGGCGCAAAAGGAAAATACTGCACGGTAATTGTGATAAAAATTTTGGGAGGGAAACCCTTATGAAGATCATTCTCAAACAGGACGTCAAGACCATCGGCAAAAAAGACGAGATCCACGAGGTTTCGGACGGCTACGCCCGCAACTTCCTGTTCCCGCGCAACCTGGCAGCCCCCGCGGATGCTGCAGCACTGAACCAGGCCCGCACCAAGAGTGAGGCCAAGGCCCACCACGAGGCCGAGGCACGCGCCGCCGCAGAGGAGCTGGCCGCCAAGATCAAGGGCCAGGTCGTGACCGCCAAGGTCAAGGGCGGTGCATCCGGCAAGCTGTACGGCAAGGTCACCGGCAAGGAAGTCGCTGAGGCTCTGGCCCAGCTGGCCGGTTCTCCCATCGACAAGAAGAAGATCGAGCTGGAGACCAAGGACATCAAGGACGCGGGCGTCTTTAACGGCAAAGTCCGCCTCCATGTCGGTGTCGTGGCTTCCTTCAAGGTCCAGGTAGAAGTGGAGCAGGCCTGATTTGACCGCTATCTGCGCCCCCTCTCGGCAGGGGGCGCTTTTTGGCTTTACGGCATTTATATAAATAAAGCAGAAGGATAACGACCATGCCGAACGAACGACATTATAACGAACTCAACCTCGAGAGCGTGGGCATCAACCTGCCCTACAATATGCAGGCAGAGCAGAGCGTGCTGGGCGCGGTGCTGCTGAAACCCGAGACCCTGACCGACCTCGTCGAGATCATCCGGCCCGAGATGTTCTACACCCGGCAGAACGCTCAGATCTACTCCGAGATGCTCCGCCTCTTTACCAGCGACCAGACCATCGACTTCGTCACCCTGCTGGACGCCGTCATCTCGGACGGCGTGTTCCCCAGCGCCGACGAGGCGAAAGTCTACCTGACCGGCCTCGCCGAGACGGTCCCCAGCATCTCCAACGTCAAGGCGTATGCGCAGATCGTGCAGGAAAAGTATCTGGTGCGCCAGCTGATGGGTGTCGCAAAGGACATTTTGCAGGACGCGGGCGACGAGCCCGACGCCGACCTGCTGCTGGAAAACGCCGAGCAGCGCATCTATGAGATTCGCTCCGGCCGCGATTCCAGCGCCCTGACGCCCCTTTCTTCCAGCATGGTGGAGACTCTGACAAATCTGCAAAAGATCAGCGGCCCCGACGCCGACAAGTACAAGGGCATCCCCACCGGCTTCCGGCTGCTGGACACCGTCCTTACCGGCCTTGGCCGCGGCGACCTCATCATCCTCGCTGCCCGCCCCGGTATGGGCAAGACCAGTTTCGCGCTGAACATCGCTACCCGCGTGGCTATGCAGCAGAAAGTGCCGGTGGCCATCTTCAGCCTCGAAATGACGAAGGAGCAGCTGACCAACCGCATCCTCTCCGCTGAAGCGGGCATCGACAGTCAGGCGTTCCGCACCGGTGCGCTCCGGGCCGAGGACTGGGAGTATCTGGCCCTCGCCACCGAAAAACTGCACGACGCACCGATTTATATGGACGACACCTCGGGCATCACCATCACCGAGATGAAGGCGAAGATCCGCCGGGTCAATCAGGACCCCGCCCGCCCCAACGTGGGCCTCATCGTCATCGATTATCTGCAGCTGATGACCAGCGGCCAGCGCAGCGAGAACCGCGTGCAGGAGATCAGCTCCATCACCCGAAACCTCAAAATTATGGCCAAAGAGATGAACGTGCCGATCATCGCCCTGAGCCAGCTGTCCCGTGCGGTGGAAAAGCAGGGCAACAACTCCAGCCACCGCCCCCAGCTGTCTGACCTGCGCGACTCCGGCTCCATCGAGCAGGACGCCGACTGCGTCCTCTTCCTGTACCGCGACTCCTACTACGCCAGCCAGAACCCCGACGGCGCGGAGGTGGACGCCGACACCGCTGAGTGCATCGTGGCAAAGAACCGTCACGGCGAGACCAGCACGGTGCCGCTGGGCTGGGACGGCGCCCACACCCGCTTTATGGATGTGGACTTCAAACGCTGATGAACTACGAAGAGATATTACAGACGGTGCGCGGCTTCTGCGCCCGGGAAAAGCTGCTGGACGGCAAAAAGCATCTCGCGCTGGCTGTTTCGGGCGGGGCCGACAGCATGGCCCTGCTCTGCCTCATGCGCCCGCTGGCCGAGGAAAAGGGCATCGCCCTCACGGTCTGCCACGTCAACCACGGCCTGCGGGGGGAGACGGCGGACCGGGACGAAGCCTTCGTCCGGGAGGTCTGCGCCCGGCTGGGCCTGCCGCTGCGGGTGTTCCATGCCGCTGAGCTGGAAGCCGAGGCAGGAAAGCCCCGGGCGGGGGAGGACTGGGCGCGCCGCCTGCGGTATGCCTGCTTTGAGCGGGTGCTGGCCGACGGGATAGATGCCGTCGCAACTGCCCATACTGGGAGTGACCAGGCCGAGACGCTGCTGTTCCGGCTGGCCAGAGGCACCGGCCTCCACGGCGCGGCGGGCATCCGGCCCAGCCGCCCGGGCTATCTGCGGCCTCTGCTCTGCCTGACGAGGGCCGACACCGAGGCCGTCTGCCGCGCCTGCGGCGAACGCTGGGTCACCGACGAGACCAACGACGCCGACGACTACGCCCGCAACCGTCTGCGCCACGGCGCACTGCCCGCCCTCTGCAGGGTCAACAGCGCCGCTGAGCACAATCTGGCCCGCTTCTGTGAGAAAGCCGCCAAGGCGGACGAATACTTCGCCCGGCAGGCGGATGCGCTGCTGGCTTCGGCCCGGGCAACGGACGCAAAAAGCCTGCCCGGCGGGGCGGGATACGCCCTGCGCAGCGGCCAGCCCGTGTGGATGTCAGAGCCTTTGCGGCAGACTGACCCGCTCATCCTCGACATGGCCCTCCACAGCCTTGTGGAGCCGGTGCGGGATGCGGAGGAAAAATATATCCGTCTGCTGGCCGACCTTGTGGAAAAGGGCAGCGGCGCAGTGCAGCTCACCGACGCCGTCCGCTTCTGCGCCCGGGACGGCGTGCTCTGGCGGGAGGAAGCCGATAAAAACACCCGCCGGCAGGGCGAAAAAGCGGACGGTCCGAAATTTGAAGTATCCCTGCCGGAGGGCGGCGATTATCCGCTGCCCGGCGGCAGAAAGCTGCATATCCGGGTGGTTTCGGCCTGTTTTGAAGAAAAAACACAGGGTGTTCATAAAAAAGACTTAAAAAATCAGGCAGATTATGCTAAAATAAACTCGATATGTCCTGTTCTGCGGCTGCGCTGCCGTCAGCCCGGCGACCGCTTCCGTCCGGCCGGGCGGGGGGTAGACCGGGAGCTGCGCAAATGGATGAACGAGGCGGGCATCCCGCCCCGGGAACGGGACACGCTGCCGCTGCTGGCGGCAGGCAGACAGGTGCTGTGGGTCTGCGGAGAGGGCTTTGCCGATGGGCTGGCCCCCGGGCCGGACACCGGGCAGCTGCTGCAGGTGGAACTAGAAAATTTTGGAGGAATCGAATCATGAGCATGAATGACGATATTTTGAAGGTCCTCGTTTCGGAAGAGGAGCTGAAAGCGAAAGTGGCTGAGCTGGGCGCTCAGATCAGCAAAGACTATGAGGGCAGAAACCTCGTTCTCGTCTCCATCCTCAAGGGCTCGGTGGTCTTTATGGCCGACCTGATGCGCGCTGTGAGCATCCCGTGCAGCATCGACTTCATGGTGGTGTCCAGCTACGGCGGCGGCAACACCACCAGCACCGGCCTCGTCAAGATCATCAAGGATCTGGATGGCGACCTCTCCGGCAAGGATGTGCTCATCGTGGAGGACATCCTCGACACCGGCATCACCCTGTCGAACCTCGTGCCGATGCTCAAGATGCGCAACCCGAACTCGGTGAAGATCTGCACCATCCTCGACAAGCCCAGCCGCCGCAAGGCCGACATCGCCCCGGACTACGAGGGCTTCGCGGTGCCGGACGAGTTCGTGGTGGGCTACGGCCTCGACTGCGACGAGAAGTACCGCAACCTGCCCTACATCGGCGTACTCAAACCCAGCGTCTACGAAAAGTAAGAAATAAAACCAGAACTGGAGTTGATCCTTTTGCAACCTAAGAGACCTCGTATCAATCCGCTCATCCTCGCACTGGCGCTGGCCGCCGTGCTGATGGTCTGGTCGGTGATGGGCAGCGGGTCGGGCAGCACCAGCGGCTCGACCATGAGCTACTCCACCGTCGTCCATTACTTTGAGCACAATCAGGTCACGGCCTTCACGCTGGACCGCAACACCAGCGTCATCACCCTGAACCTGAAAGAAGGCGACCTGCCTCTGCCGGACGTCTCCTCCACCCAGAGCACGGTGCAGTCTACCGGCGGTCTGCTGAGCGGGATGTTCTCCTCCTCGTCGGGGTCCACCGGCGCAGTGCAGGAGGACGACGGCACCGTCACCGTCCGCTATAAACTGCCCTATGCCTACGTTTTCATCGAGAACGTGGACAAGTATATCGAGTCCTACGACGCGGCGAATCCCGACGCGCCCATGACCTACGACTACACCTCTCTCAAGGAGACCATCCCCTGGATGGAGATCATCTTCTATCTGGGGATGCTGGGCTGCACCGGCTTTTTGCTGTTCTCGATGATGCGGGGCGGCGTCGGCGGTGGCGGCGGCATCATGAATGTCGGCAAAGCCAAGGTCAAGGACGAGCACGAGAACAAGAAGACCGCCACCTTTGCCGATGTGGCCGGTGAAGACGAAGAGAAGGAAGAGCTGAAAGAGGTCGTGGAGTTCCTCAAGAGCCCCGACAAGTTCAACTCTCTGGGCGCACGCATCCCTCACGGCGTGCTGCTCGTCGGCCCTCCGGGTACCGGCAAGACCCTGCTGGCCCGCGCCTGCGCCGGTGAGGCCGGCGTGCCGTTCTACTCCATCTCCGGCTCTGACTTCGTCGAGATGTACGTCGGCGTCGGCGCATCCCGTGTGCGCGACCTCTTCGACAAGGCAAAAAAGACCATGCCCTGCATCATCTTCATTGATGAGATCGATGCTGTGGGCCGTCAGCGCGGTGCCGGTCTCGGCGGCGGTCACGACGAGCGCGAGCAGACCCTGAACCAGCTGCTGGTCGAGATGGACGGCTTCGAGGCCAACGATGGCGTCATCGTCATGGCGGCCACCAACCGTGCCGACATCCTCGATAAGGCCTTGCTCCGCCCGGGCCGCTTCGACCGTCAGGTCTACGTCGGCCTGCCCGACGTCAAGGGCCGCGAGGAGATCCTGAAAGTCCACACCAAGAACAAGCCCCTCGCCCCGGATGTCTCCCTCAAGGTCATCGCACAGCGCACCGCAGGCTTTGCGGGCGCTGACCTCGAGAACCTCGTCAACGAGGCCGCTCTGCTGGCTGCACGCCGCAGCCGCAAGGCCATTACGATGGAGGACATCGAAGAGGCTTCCATGAAGGTCATGGCCGGCCCCGAGAAGAAGAGCCGGGTCGTCACTCCCGAAGAGAAAAAGCTCACCGCCTACCACGAGGCAGGCCACGCTGTGGCGGGCTTCTACTGCAAGCACCACCCCCGTGTGCATGAGATCACCATCATCCCCCGCGGTCAGGCCGGCGGCTACACCATGTATCTGCCCGAGAAAGACCGCAGCTACGTCACCAAGGGCGAGATGTTCGAGGACATCGTGTCCAGTCTGGGCGGCCGCGTAGCCGAGCAGCTTATCCTGGACGACATCTCCACCGGTGCGTCCAACGACCTGCAGCAGGCGACGAACATCGCCCGCCAGATGATCACCAAGTACGGCTTCTCCGAGCGCCTTGGCCCTGTGGTCTACGGCACCTCTCAGGAGGAGACCTTCCTGGGCCGCGACCTCGGTCAGGGCAAGGGCTACAGCGAGACCACCGCTGCTGAGATCGACAGCGAGATGCGGGACATCATCGACGAGGCCTACGAGACCTGCCGCCGCACCCTGACGGAGCATATCGACCAGCTCCATGCGCTGGCACAGGCCCTGATGGAGCGCGAGAAGCTGAACGAGAAGGAGTTCAACGCCGTGATGGCAGGCGAGACCCTGACCCCGCGTGAGGACCCCGACGCAAAGCCCGCCGAGGATCAGCCCGCTGTCCAGCCTGTGGAACAGGCCGAGACCGCAGAGGCTGCGGAGCCTGCCGAACCTGCTGAGGCAGTGGATGCCGCCCCGCAGGAAGCCCCGGCCCCCGAAACGCCGGATGAAGGCGAAGCCAACCAGTAAACCAAGAGAAAGGGGAGAGTGTTGTGGAGGAAAATTTTGAACCGGTCGCGCGGACACGGGCCAACTATTACACCCCGGGCAGCCCGGTGCAGTTCGTCTGCGTGGAGCTGCTCAAGGGCGAAGTCAGCGGCGAACACGCGGTCTGTCTGACCTTTAAGAACATTTCCCGCGTGACCCTGACGGCACTGGAGATCCACTTCAAGTGCAAGGGCGTGGACGGCGTCATCCTCTGTGAGGACGAGTTCGAGTACCGTGACCTTACCGCAAAGCCCGGCGAGAGCTTCGGCATGGACGATGCCGTCTTTGTCACCCAGAAGGCCATCACCAGCGTGGACGTTACCCTGCGCAATGTCTACAGCGGCAGGAAGGTCGTCCACCTCGAGAGCATCAAGCGGGTGCGCCTGCCGGCCCCCCGCCGCCTGAGCGTCGAGATGCAGAAGGCCCTCGAAGCCCGGATGAACCGCACCGGCATGAAGTTCATGCCCCAGGTCTTCGAGAACGGCTGGTACTGCGCCTGCGGTGCCTTCCACCCGAAGGAAGAGGACACCGTCTACTGCTCCGAGTGCGGCAGCGACCGCATCCTTTTGCAGAACGCGCTGAACACCCTGCTGCAGCCGGAAGCCCCGGTGCGCCAGCCCGAGCCGCAGCCTGCGGCCCAGCCGGTACGCCCGGCTGCGTCTGCTGAGGAGCCTACCCGCATCGTGGGTGCAGCGCAGGAGGAAGCCACCCGTATCATCCCGCCCCGGGCGGCGGAGCCTGCGCCCGGCTATGCGCCTGCCGCTGAGATGGACGCGACCCGCGTGGTGTCCCGCGCCCCGGAGCAGGAGGCGACCCGCGTTCTGCCCCGCCAGCCGGAGCCGGTGCGCCCGGCCAAGTCCTTTGCGCCGGACGAAGAGGTGGAGAAGTACGGCACCCGTGTGGTACCCTCGACTCCCGCCGCCGCGCCGTCCCGCCTGCAGGCAAAGCCGCTGGACGAGGAGGACGACTGCGAAGAGGAAGACCCCCGCGACAGCATCGCTGAGACGCTCATCCGCTGGGTGCCGCCCATCACCGCCATCGTGTGTGCGGGTATCGCCCTGTGCGGCTTCGTGTATTCTCAGTTCATGATGTAAAATAGGATGTACGGCGGAGGAGGCAGAGGCTTCCTCCGCTTTTAATTTAAGGAATAACCTCTCCGTCTGCTTCGCAGACATGGCCGGGCAGTGGCACGCCGTAGGCGTGACGGAGAGGTTTAACAAGGAGAGATGATTATGCCTGACGAAGCTTTGCAGGCCGCGTTCGAGATAAAAGCGGCCTGCGACGACATCAGCCGGAAGCTGCTGCGCTGGCACTGGGAGGAAAAGCCCGGCGCTCACAGCGTGGACGCCCTGCTGAAGCATCTGGCCCAGCGCCAGAAGGAGAGCCCCGACTACTACGAGCGCCTGCCGGAGCTGAATGGCCGCACCGGCTGGCAGCAGCTGGATACCACCCTCTGTATGCGCATCCTGCTGGACCCGGAAAAGGACGCCGCCCGGCCTCTGGACCTGCTGGGCAATACGCCCCACCCGGCAGCGGCCCGCCGCGCCTGCAACGCGGTGCGGATGGCCCGCAACGAGGCCGCCCACGCCTCCGACAAGACCGCAGCTGCACAGGCGGCGATCCGGTTCAACGAGGCCGTGGAGGAGCTGGAAGCGGGCTATGAGGGAACGGCCCTGACCACCGGCGACCTCGAGAAGTATTACCGGATGGCGGAGGACTTTCTGTCCCGCTGCGGCGCGTCGGAGACCATCGAGCCTCAGAAGAAGGCTGAGGACGAAGCGCCCCGCCGTCAGAAGTCCCAGAAAAGCGGCAGCACATCCCGCAAGCGCCAGAGCGGCGGAAATCGTGCCGCTTCGGGCCGGGGGACATCCAGCCGCAGCCGGAATACCTCTGGCCGGAACAGCCGCAGCCGCCAAAATATGCAGACCACGGCCCGCCGCAAGAAGCGTCAGCGCACCCAGAGCCGTGCTCTCACCGTGGTGCTGCTGGCCGTCGTCCTGCTGGGCCTGCTGGTCCGGGCCTGGACGATGGGGCTGATGAAGTGATACGCTCTACTGAGGTAGATTATATGATAAAGTTTCAAATTAAGGACATACTTGCGTTGTAAAATGAACTTTATCAACTTGATAAAGTTTCCCCTATTGATAAAGTTCGAACTTTATCAGCTCACCCGAAGTTTATCACCTTGATAAAGTTTAATTTTGGACGTTGTGCCGATGCTATTTTGGAACTTTATCAGATAACGCGCGGGTCTCGGAGGACATCTCAACTTTTTGGGATGTCCTCTTTTTGCATTTCCGGGACAGCCCCCTCATACACTGACGGACAAGGGGGTGTGCGGATGGAGCAGGGGATGGAGATGCTCTTTGCGCTGTTCGGCGGGCTGGCGATGTTCCTCTACGGGATGGACAGGATGAGCCGCGCCTTGCAGCGGGCGGCGGGCGACGCCATGAAGCGGCTGCTGGCCCGGCTGACGGCCACGCCGCTGCTGGGCGTCCTCACAGGGCTGGCCGTGACGGCAGTGCTCCAAAGCAGCTCGGCAGCCACAGTAATGGTCATCGGCTTCGTCAGCGCCGGGCTGCTGGAACTGTCCCGGGCGGTGGCCATCATCTACGGCATCAACATCGGCACCACCATGACGGCACAGCTCATCGCCTTCGATGTCCAGACGCTGGTATACCCGGTGCTGTTTCTGGGCTTCCTCCTCGACTTCGCGGCCCGCAGGCCCCGCTGGCAGGCCGTGGGAGAGGCGGTGTTCTCCTTCGGGCTGCTCTTCGAGGGCATCGACATTTTGGGCCGGGCTTTGCAGCCGCTGGCCGGGCAGGCGGTCTTTCTCGACTGGATGACCCGGGTGAAGGAGTCGCCGCTTCTGGGCATCCTGCTGGGCCTCTCCATGACCATGGTGGTGCAGAGCAGTTCGGCCACCATCGCGCTGCTGCAGAACGTGGCCCGTCAGGCCGGGCCGGACGGCATCCACAGCGTGCTGGGCCTTGCTGGGGCGGTGCCGGTCCTTCTGGGCGACAACATCGGCACGACGGTCACGGCCCTGCTGGCCTGCATCGGGCAGGGGAAGGACGCCGCCCGCGCCGCACTGGCCCACAGCTGCTTCAACCTCAGCGGGAGTCTGCTGGCGGCGGTGCTGCTGCCCTGGTTCGTCCGGCTGGTGGAGCTTATCTCCCCCAAAGGCCCGGAGCTGGAAGTCATTTCCCGGCAAATCGCCAACGCCCACACCGCCTTCAACGTCTGCTGCGCCCTGCTCTGGCTGCCTTTTTTGCCGTGGATGGTGCGGCTGGTGTGTGCGCTGGTACCGGAAGATAGATAACAGAGAAAGCCCGATGCGATGCATCGGGCTTTCTCTTACTTCTTAATTACGCTCTTCCGATACACTGCAAAGGCGATGACGGCCGACAGCACTTCCGTGACCCAGAAGGCGTGCCAGACGCCGGTGGGGCCGAGCTGGCGGCAGAGCAGCCACGCCAGCGGCATGATGAAGATGACGTACCGGCAGAGGGAGATGACCAGCGAGGCCGCACCCTTGCCCAGACCTTCCAGCGCACCGGAAGAGGTGGTGGACACCGCCGACACCACAAAGCCGAGGCAGATGATGCGCAGAGCGGTCTGGCCGATGGCGATGGTCTCGGGGGTGGAGGAGAACAGGCCGATGAGGGGCGCGGAAGCGGCCATACAGATGACGGTGCCTGCCGCCATGATGACGGCGCTCATGCCGAGGGTGAGCTGGTAGAGCTTTGCCACGCGGGCGTACTCTTTTGCACCGTAGTTGTAGCCGATGAGGGGGCGCATTCCCTGCACGATGCCGCTGGCGGGCAGATAGAGGAAAGTCTGGAGCTTATAGTAGATGCCCAGCACCACCACATAGCTTTCGGAGAAGGCCGCCAGCAGGCCGTTGAGGAAGGTGACCAGCATGGAGGGCAGGGCCAGATTCAGGATGGCAGGCACACCGATAGCGTAGAGACGGCCTTCGAGAGAGAGGTCAGGCCGCAGGGCCTTCCGGCGCAGATGGACGGGCGACTCGGTGGTGCTGTAGACCACGAGATAGATGACGAGAGTGGCGGCCTGTCCGATGCCGGTAGCCAGCGCCGCGCCTGCAATGCCCATGGCAGGCACCGGGCCAAGGCCGAAGATGAGGACGGGGTCCAGCAGGATGTTGCAGACACAGCCCGAGATGAGGGCGATCATGGTGAGCTTCATCCGGCCCACGGCCTGGAAGAGCTTCTCAAAGGCGAGGCTGGCCATGTTCACGGTAGCGAACAGGAAGACGATGGTGGAGTAGGTCACGCCCATAGAGACGATGGTGCCGTCGGCGGTGAACCGGGCCAGGAAGCCGGGCATGATGGCGGTAGCTGCCAGCGTACAGAGGATGCCGTGGAGCACCGAGAGGGCCATGCCGTGGGTGGCGGCGGCGTCCGCCCTGTCGTGGTCGCCTGCGCCCCGGTAAAGGGCCACGAGGGCGTTGATGCCCACGCCGAAGCCGATGGCAACGGCGTTCACGAAGTTCTGGATGGGGAACACGAGGGAGAGGGCCGTCATGGCCTGCTCGTTGATCTGGGCCACAAAGAGGCTGTCCACGATGTTGTACAGCGAGTTCACCAGCATGGAGATGACGTTGGGCAGAGCCATCGACACCAGCAGCGGGAACACCGGCTTCGTCTTCATAAAAGTATCGTTCATGGGGGCAAAAGCTTCCTTTCCTGAAATTTCCGCACAAGAAAAGCCACACAACGGCGGCTTGAAGCGGGCCATTGTGTGGCGAAAAGTAGCAAACATCTATGCTGTAAAAATCCACACGGGTTTTATTGAAGTGCTGAGAAATACGGTGCATCGCAAAAGCGGCGTTACGGGACGCCGCCGGACGGCACCGGGATGCGGGCCGGAAAGGGCAGTACGAGAAGAGCCTTTCTGACCGGCCTGCGATAGGATACCACGAAACGGGTGAATTGTCAAGGAAAAAGTATGACTTTTCACAAAAACCAGCATAGAGAGGAAGCTCAGCTGGATAGAGGACTCACAGGCCTGTCACATCCAGAAATTCAGGAACTTTTTGGGCCGGTGGGGAGTGAAAACATCCAGCTCCTCATCGTCGAAAAGTGCATCGCCGTTCTGCAAAAGCTTTGAGGCAGTCTCTCTGCCCAGCTCCTTTTCCAGAACAGCAGCGGCTTCTGCCATCCGGGGCGGGCGTTTGTCCAGGGAGTGGGTGTCCGTCGAGATGACGTGGACAAGCTGCCACGAGATGAACTTGCAGAGCGTCCGGCGCAGTTTTGGAGAATCCAGCAGTGCGCCCGCGTTGATTTGAACATAGGCTCCGGCGGCCACCCAGTTGTAGAGCAGGGTGGGGTCTTCGAGGACGTAGGGGTATCGCTCGATGTGGGCGATGAGGGGCAGAACGCCCTGCTCCTGCAGGAGGGCGAAGGTCTGCCGGATGAAATGGGGCTTGTGGGTAGTGGGAAACTCCACCAGCATATAAGAGGTATCGCCGATGCAGAGCGCCTTGGCATCCAGCTCACAGAGCTTGGGGGAGAAGTAGACTTCACAGCCCAGCTTGAAGCGGAACTGCATGGCTTCCGGTCCGGTCGGAAGCGCGGCTGTCAGTGTCTCATAGGCGGCCGCACGCTTTTGCAGGAATGCATCGGGAGTCGTCCACTCACTGTTGAAGTGGCTCGTAAAAGCAATGTTCCGCACACCGTCTGCATACTCTTTTTCCAGCAGACGAAGGGAGATCGAAACATCTTTGGCACCATCGTCAATGTTAGGAAGGATATGGCAATGAAGGTCTGTCATGCTTCATCCTCCGTATGTACGGAATGCTTTTCTTTGCCGTTATGCTGCTTTTTTGACGTCAGGCCGCTCTTTTTGGCTGCTGACTCTGAAATGCCATCGGGGGGACCATAGGAATAATTACTATTATAGTAGTAATATCCGTACCCATAATCCGAGCGCTTGAGCGATTTTTTGGCATCATAACGGGTAAGAACGGCGCCAAGGACTTTTACGCCGGCATCCTGAAGCTTCTCGAGGGCTGTCTTGACGGCGTCGGTGGACGCATACTTGGAGCGGACGACGAAGAGAGCACCGTCCACGATGCGGCCGATGACGGCGGCATCCGTGACCATCGAGATGGGAGGCGCATCGAGGATGACGAAGTCATAGCTCCCGCGCAGCGTGTCCACCATCTCCTGCATCTGGGGCTGGCTGAGCAGCTCAGAAGGGTTGGGAGGGGTGGTGCCGGCCGGCAGGAACGTCAGGTTGGGGATGTCCTTCAGCTCGACGAGGGCGTCGGAGAGCGCCACTTGACGGGACAGGACGTTGGAGACACCTTTCAGATTGTGTCCGGCCTTCAGATAGCGGTGAAGGACAGGCTTGCGGAGGTCGCAGTCCACGAGGACGACCTTTTTGCCGCTTTCCGTCAGAGCCAGCGCCAGATTGACCGACACATTGGACTTTGCCTCTTCCGGGACCGTGCTGGTGACGACGAAAGCGTGGACATCGCCGGAACCGGACAGAAAGTTCAGGTTGGTGCGCAGAGCTTTGTAAGCTTCAACGTAGGCAAACGGCATACCCTTCTGGGTGATGAGCTGAAGCGAACGCTTGCTTGCCGAAGAGTTGGAGATGGTGTTTCGGTTGAACGGATTCCACATGGTATTACACCTCCGGGATAAGGCCGAGTACAGGAAGCTCCAGCTTTTTCTGGATGTCCTCGCTATCGACGATGTAGTCATGGAGCAGGTGGTCGAGAACCAGAATGCCGCAGGCCGCCACAATGCCGCCGAGAGCAGCGGTCAGGACGTACTTCTTCGTCTGAGGGAAGACGGGGTTGCTCGTGATCTCCACGTCGCTCACGACCTTGCAGGAGCCGGCCTCCACCTTGTCCACGATGACATCGGGGGCAGTCTCGGCGATGGCCTGCACGATCTTTCCGGCCAGGGCGGGGTCCTCGTTGGTGACCGTGATGGACATGATCTGGGTCGAGCCCACGCCGTCCACAGAGACGCAGGCCAGCAGCTGACGGTAGGTCATATCCAGACCCAGCTGCTCGATGACGTCGTTCAGGACGATGTTGCTCTTGATGATGACTGCATAAGTGTCGATGAGATTCCGGGCCGAGTTGATGTTGTCACTGGTAATGGAAGCATTGCCGTCCTGCCGGGAATTGACGATTAGATTGACGGAGGCCTGATAGCGGGGCGTCAATACGAAGGTACAGACCAGCAGGCAGATGACCGCTGCCGCAATGCCGGCCGCAGCGATCTGCAATGCGTGGCTCCAGAGAAGCCGCGCCAACTCGAGGAGGTCGATCTCATCCATGTCATGGTTTTGTTCCATAATGTTTTTTCCTTCCTAACAAAATGAGATTTTCGGACAGGAAAATTTTATCATTTTACATCTGCGCTGACAAGGGGATAGGATAAAATAAAAAAGATGAAAAGCGTTTCCGACCTCTGGGAGCCATGCTTGACTTTCTGTTTGAGAGCCTTTACAATGAAGTCAAAAACAGGACAAAAGGGGAAAGATGCCATGAAATGGATGATCGCGTCCGACCTGCACGGGTCGGCTTATTACTGCAAGAAGATGGTGGAGGCCTTTGAGCGGGAGGGGGCTGACCGGCTGCTGATGCTGGGCGACCTGCTTTACCACGGCCCCCGGAACGACCTGCCCCGGGACTACGCGCCGAAAGAGGTCATCCCGATGCTGAACGGCCTGAAAAACAAACTCTGCTGCGTCCGGGGCAACTGCGAGGCCGAGGTGGACCAGATGGTGCTGGATCTCCCGGTGATGGCGGATTACTGCATCCTCCCGGCGGGCGAAAAGCTCATTTATGCCACCCACGGGCATATCTATAATGGAAAGAACCCGCCGCCGCTGGCCGAAGGGGACATCCTGCTCCACGGCCACACCCACGTCCCGGCGTGGACGGAGTTCGGGCAGAGGAACGTCTGCCTCAACCCCGGCTCCCTGAGCATCCCGAAGGAAAACAGTCCCCACAGCTATATGATTCTGGAAAACGGCGTCTTCTACTGGAAAGACGTAGAGACGGGAGAAATATACCACACCCGTGTACTGTGAGAAACCGGTGCTTGCAATTACCATACCGGTGTGGTATGATGAAGACGGAAACAGAGAAACAGGGTCTTTTGTCTCGGGCGCGGAGGGGTGCGCGGGGCCGACGGCCTTTTGTTTCCTATAAAAAGTTAGAGAAAACTAACAAAGTGACGAAAAACACACGGGCGGCTTGTGCAGTCTGCCCAGTGGATAACGATCCTTAGGAGGTACTGACCAATGGTTCAGACGACGCTGAAAGTAGACGGCATGATGTGCGGCATGTGCGAGAGCCACGTCAACGAGGTGGTGCGCAAGACTGCACAGGTGGAGAAGGTGACTTCCTCCCACACTAAGGGAGAGACGGTCATCGTCTCGGCCCAGCCGCTGGACATCGAGGCCCTGAAGGCTGCCATCGCCGACACGGGCTATACCGTGACCGGCGCAGAGGAAAAGCCGTATGAGAAGAAGGGATTCTTCTCGTTTTTGAAGCACTGATGACTTCCGGCCCCGGGGTGGGGCCTATATAAGGAGGCAGGCAGAGATGAGGATACTGGTCTATGGTGCAGGTGTGCAGGGCTGTGAGCTGGCCCACCGTCTGCTGCAGAACAAAAAGAATGTCGTCACCATGCTGGCGCGGGGCGAGTGGAAGGAGAGGCTCGACCAAAGGGGCCTCGTCATCCGCCACTGGGCGCAGTGCCGCACCACGGTGGATCGGGTGGCCACCATCGACACGCTGGCCCCGGACGACTGCTACGACCTCGTTTTCGTGACGATGCAGGCCGGGCAGCTGCCCGACGTGCTGCCCATCCTCAAGCAGAACAGGAGCGAATACTTCGTCTTCGTGGGCAACGACCCCCACGCCGTGGAGGTCATGCAGGCCATGCAGCGCCCGGCGGATAAGATCGCCTTCGGCTTCCAGAGCAGCGGCGGCCACCGGGATGTCGATAAGGTCGTCAGCGCCCACGTCGGTGTGGATATGACCATCGGCGGGGCTACCGCGCCCCTTTCGGGCGTCTTCCGCTACCGGGTCAAGACGGCTTTCGAGGGTGCAAAGTACAAGCTGACCTTCGTCAGCGACATGGACGGATGGCTCAAGTGCCACCTCGCCCTCATCCTGCCGGCCTGCTATCTCTGCTACGCCTGCAGCGGCGACCTCTCCAAGGCGACGAAGGAGCAGCGTGACCTGGTCCTCGACGCCGCGTGGGAGGCCTGCGAGATGCTGAAAGCCGCCCACATCCCCGTGGACGACAAGGAGAACACCGACTGCTACCGTGCCGGTACGCCCGGCCGCCGGAAGATGGACGCCATGGTCCTGGCGCTCTGTAAGACCCCGCTGGGCCGTCTCTGCATCTCCGACCACGCGATGCATGCTGTGGCTGAGATGCAGTACCTCGATGAGGCTTTCGAAGGTCTGCGCACCCGGACAAGCGTCCGGATGACGGCGTGGGATACCCTGCGCAGCCAGATGCCCTCGTGGGACATCATGCGGAAAAAGACGGCGAAAGCAAAGCGATAAGTGCATGGAAAAAGAGGCAGATGCGAGTCTGCCTCTTTTTGTGTTTATTCAGCCCAGAAATCTTCCAGCTTTTTCTTCAACTCTTCCGTATCCCTCAGATACTCCAGATGCCTCCAATGCTTCGGGAAGAGCCGGGCGTACTCGCTCTGGGCAAAGCGGTCGTCGAGGAGCAGCACCACGCCCTTATCTTCCTGCGTCCGGATGACCCGCCCGGCGGCCTGCAGGACTTTGTTCATCCCGGGCCAGCGGTAGGCGTAGTCGAAGCCCGCCCCGTTCTGGGCGTCGTAGTAGCGGCGCAGCATCTCCTGACGGGGACTCACCTGCGGCAGGCCCACGCCCACGATGGCGCAGCCGATGAGCCGGTCGCCCGCGAGGTCCACGCCCTCGCCGAAGATGCCGCCCATGACCCCGAAGCCGAGAAGCGTCTTCTCCGGGCAGGGCGAAAACCGCTCGAGGAACGCCGCCCGCCCGGCGTCGTCCAGACCGCTCTCCTGTACCAGTGTGCCGATGTCCGGGTAGCGGGCGGTGAAGTCCTCCCACACCTGCCGCAGATAGGCGTAGCTGGGGAAGAAGGCCAGATAGTTGCCCACCCGGCTGGACGCCAGCGCCGCGAGGGCGTCCGAGATGGGCCGGATGCTGGCGTCCCGCTGGCGGTAGCGGGTGGAGATGGAGGGCAGACAGTAGAGCCCGAGGTTTTCTGCCGGGAAGGGGCTTTCCAGCGCCACGGCCCGGGCCTCGGGACAGCCGAGGACGGTGCGGTAGTAGCCCGGCGGCGTCAGCGTCGCGCTGAACAGCGCCGCCGCCCGCCCTGCCGAAAGGCTTGCGTCCACGAAGGGGGACGGGTCGAGGCAGAGCAGCTGCAATTCAAGGTCACTGCCCCGGGCGGTGAGCTGGGCGGCAAAATGCTCGTCGTACCGTTCCGACGCCCGCAGGATGTCCTGCACCTCAAAGTAGAGATCCAGCAGGGCCGCGTGGGCTTCGGCGTCGGGATCGTCTTCCAGCCAGTCCTGCAAGGGAGCCGTCAGCGCCCGCAGCGGGGCCAGCAGGGCTGAGGGAAGCTCCTTGCAGAACACCGTGCCGTCCTGAGCGTAGTCGGCGGCGGGCAGCTCGATGGCGGGCGTCTCCGCAGATCCCAGCAGGGAGGTCTGACCGCTGTCGTCCTCTTCGGCGGCAGTGCTGCCCCGGCGGGGCGCGAGGGTCGAGACCGCTTTCCGTCCCGCTAAAAAGGCTTTGTCGGCCTTGCTCAGAGCTGTCTTAAGGGTGCTTTTGCCCCGCCCGAGTGCGCGTTTTGCCTCGGTGAGGCTGCTCTTGCAGAAGCGTGCCGAGTACATGGCCCGCGCTCGCTCGGGCAGATTGTGGGCCTCATCCACGAGGAAGAGCCAGTCGCCCGCGCTGTCGAAGAACCGCCGCAGATGCACCACGGGGTCGAAGAGGTAGTTATAGTCGCCGATGATGACGTCGCACCACTCGCTCAGATCCAGCCCCAGCTCGAAGGGGCAGACCGTGAACTGCTTTGCGGCGTCGGCCAGCGCGGCCCGGTCGAAGCGGCCGGTGCCGTCGTCCAGAAGAGCTTTCAGGGCCGTGTTCACCCGGTCGTAGTAGCCGTTTGCGTAGGGACAGAGCTCCGGCAGGCAGGCGGGATGGCCCTCGGCATCCGGGTGGAGGCAGACCTTCTCCTTGGCTGTCAGGGTCACGCTGCGCAGAGCCAGCTTGGAATCAGACGCCCGCAGCCGCGCAATGGCATCCTCGGCGGCGGACTGAGTCGTGTTGCGGGCCGTCAGGTAGAACAGCTTCTCGCCGCAGCCGGTGCCGATGGCCCGCAGAGCAGGGAAGAGGACGCTCATGGTCTTGCCGATGCCGGTGGGGGCCTGACAGAAGAGCCGGACGCCGCTTTTAGACGGCGCGGCAGTGCAGGCGCGGTAGACTTCGCCTGCCAGCGCCCTCTGCCCGGGCCGGTAGGCCGGAAAGGGAAAATCCAGCGCCGAAAGGCTCACGCCCCGCCGCTCCTTCCACGCCAGCTGACGCTGCGCCCAGGGGGCGTACTGCTCGAGCAGATCTTGCAAAAACGCTTCCAGCTCTTCAAGGGTGAAATGCCGCACGAAGCGGAGGATGTCGTCGGTGTCGATCTGGTAGTAGGTGAGCCGGACGTCCAGCTTTTCCAGCCCCTGCTGACGGCCATACAGCGCCCCGTAGACCATTCCCTGCGCCCAGTGGCAGGGGTTCATGTCCTCGGCGATGTCGTCGGCGGGGACGGCTGTGGTCTTTATCTCGTCGATGACCGTCACGCCCGCCTCGTCGGTGAAGATGCCGTCGGCCCGGCCTTCGATGGTGAAGGAGATGCCCGCCGCCTCCCGTTCGCCGGAGAGGAAGACTTCGGCGGCGTAGCCTTCGCCTGCGGCCTTTTGGAGCTTGCGGTGGATGCGTGCGCCCTCGTTGGCGCGGTCGAAGCCGGTAAAGCGGCTGTCGATGCTGCCGGTGCGGAGCAAAAATTCCACCAGCTGGCGGACAGGCAGGCGAAAAGCAGACATAGCGGGTCACTTCCTTTTAGAATATCATTCCAGCCCCAGCATCCCGGCGCACTGGGCGGCAGCTTCGTCCACCTTGCCGAAGTCCACGGCGGCGCGGTAGTAAGTCTCCAGCTCGTCGTGGCAGGCTTTGGCCTGTGCCATCAGGTCGGCGGCCTGTTCCAAAAGCTCTGCTGCCGCCCGCTCGTTGAAGCGGAGACGGGCGCGGTAGCCCGCCAGATTTTCCCGGTCCACGAAACGGGTACACCGGACGGCCTGCACGCCGGGCAGCTGCACCGGGTGCCACCGGTTGTCGGTGAGGAAAGCCAGCCGGAGGGCCGGGATGAAGAGATGGTCTATCTTGTCGTCGGGGTGCATGGCGCAGGGGCAGGTGATGATGTGGTAGCCCCGGGCCAGCGCCTCGGCCCGGATGAGCTCGAGAAGCAGGCGGGAGACGGCGCCGTAGTCGTCATGGAAGACCACATACCGGTCGGCCAGCGCCTGTACGGTGCCGCGGTAGAAGACCGGCCCTTTCGGCGTGATGGCCGACAGCAGCCGCAGCTCTTCGCTGGCCGAGGCCCCCTCGGGCAGGCGGGGGAGAGTCCGGGCGCAGAGCCGCTTGACGTAGCGGCGGACTTTCTCGAAGTTGGCACTGCACGCCTCAGCCCGGCGGCTGTCCAGCAGCAGGCTCCCGGCAGATGCGATATACCGCGCGGCCCGGCTGCGCAGGGCAGTGTTCTGGGCGAAGAGCCGCTTCACCTCGTCGGCGTGGGCGTGGAGGGCGTCGGCGTCCAGTGTGTGGTACAGGCTCACCACCTGCTCCTCTGCGCCCGGGGCGTCCGGCTCCATGACATGGGGTGCGGTGGCGTCCACGATGGCGGCGCGCTTGTCGAGAAAGATGACGCCGTCCAGACTGTCGGGGTCGCTGGCGCAGTGGATGCGCTGGAGAGGCTCCCCCTTCTGCTCGGCCTTGATGGCCAGCCGCTTCATCAGCGTCGATTTGCCGCAGCCCGGCCCGCTTTTGATGAGATACATCTGCATCCCCGGTTCCTGCCGAAGCGGCTCAAAATAGCCCTTGAACCCGGCGGGGGTGGTGGTGCCCAGAAAGAAATCAACAGAATCGCTGCGTACAGCATTCATACTCAAACACCTCACTTTTGCTATAGGGTATGCAAAAATGAGGTGGAGGGTGACAAATCAGTAGGTATGCTCGCACACCTCGTGTATTTTATCCCGTAGGGCCACAAAGTCGCCGAAAGCCTCCGGCTTGTTCTGGGGCTGACGGAGCAGGGCGGCGGGGTGGAACGTCCCCATGAAGAGGATGCCGTTCTTCTCAATAAAGGTGCCGTGCTCCTTCGTCACCGAAAAGTCGGCGCGTATCATCCGCTGGGCGGCGATGCGGCCCAGGCAGACGACGATTTTAGGCCGCAGCAGACGGAACTGCTCTCGCAGCCAGGGCATACAGGCTTCGCTCTCGGCGGGCAGGGGGTCGCGGTTCTGGGGCGGGCGGCACTTGACGATGTTGGCGATATAGCAGTTGGAGGCACGGTCGAGGTCGATGGCGAAGAGATATTTGTCCAGCAGCTGGCCGCTGCGTCCCACGAAGGGCAGGCCCTGCTCGTCCTCGCTCTGGCCGGGGCCTTCGCCCACGAAGAGCACCTCGGCATTCTCCACGCCCTGCCCGAACACCACGTTGTGCCGGGTGGTGTGCAGCGGACAGCGCTGACAGGCGAGACAGTCGGTTTTCAGTGTTTCCCAATCCATAAGCTCGGTATCCTCTCACAAACTAAATGACATTTTCTTAACAAATCATCGCACGATTTCTTCCTTAAAATATACCACAAAATTCAAGATTTGTCTTGAAGTTTTCTGACTCTGTGCTAGAATAAAAAAGAAGGGCATATCTGTGATGCCCGGAATAATTGCAAAGTAATTTCGGAGGTAATCAACAATGGCTGATATGTTTGCACCCCTGGTAGCCCAGCTGAAGGCAAACCCCAAGACGATCGTTTTTACCGAGGGCAATGACCCCCGCATTCTGGAGGCCGCAAGCAAGCTGCTGGCTGAGGGCGTGTTGAAAGTTGTTATGGTCGGCAACGAGGCAGAGTGCAAGGCTGCTGCCGCTGCTGGCAATTTTGATATTTCCGCTGCTGAGATCATCGACCCTGAGAACTACGCCGGCTTCGATGAGATGGTCAACACCATGGTCGAGCTGCGCAAGGGCAAGCAGACCGCAGAGGAGTGCACTGCTCTGCTGAAGAAGTCCAACTACTTCGGCACCATGCTGGTCAAGATGGGCAAGGCTGACTGCCTGCTGGGCGGCGCTACCTACTCCACCGCCGACACCATCCGTCCCGCTCTGCAGCTGGTCAAGACCAAGAAGGGCGCTCATCTGGTGAGCTCCTGCTTCATTCTGGACCGTGACTGCGGCGAAGAGGGCCTGAAGCGCATCGCTATGGGCGACTGCGCTGTCAACATCGACTACACCGATACCGTCGATAAGGCTACCGGCGAGGTCAAGGTCGCTGCTTCTGCCAAGCTGGCTGAGGTGGCTGTCGAGACCGCTAAGACCGCTAAGCTGTTCGGCATCGACCCGAAGGTCGCTGTCCTGAGCTTCTCCACCAAGGGCTCCGGCAAGGGCGGCACGGTCGCGCTCAGCCACGACGCCACCGTCATCGCCAAGGAGCTCGCGCTCGAGCAGAAGCTCGACGGCGAGATGCAGTTCGACGCGGCCGTTTCTCCGGTCGTCGGCCAGCTGAAGTTCCCCGGTAGCCCCGTCGCGGGCCACGCGAACACCTTCGTGTTCCCCGACCTGCAGTCCGGCAACATCGGCGCCAAGATTGCCCAGCGCTTCGGCGGCTTTGAGCTGTTCGGGCCCCTGCTGCAGGGTCTGAACGCGCCCATCAACGACCTGAGCCGCGGCTGCAACGCCGAGGAGGTCTACATCACGTCCATTCTCACGGCCGCCATGGCCTGAGTGCCTCCGGCGCAAGCCGGGGAAAGGAACATCAAGGAGGGAAACGGTATGACAACCGATTATTCGTGCCTGCGTTTTGCGACGGAGGAGCATGTGGCGCAGATCCTGCTGGACGCGCCGCCGGTCAACTGTATCGGAGAGGGGCTGCTGCAGGATCTGGAGTGGCTGCTGGATACGCTGGAGCACATGCCCCAGCTGCGCGCCGTCGTGATCG
>OJOK01000517.1_pt1 | contig 22980 bp, 18 predicted proteins | sample 1598051 | NCBI WGS metagenome assembly OJOK01 (sample SAMN01915205, study PRJEB22387) | human gut metagenome | isolation source: stool | host: Homo sapiens | place: USA
CGGCTTTGCCGGGATGTTCTGCACAAGGTACTTTTCACTCTGCTTCTGGACAATGATCTGGCCGCTGACCACATCCTGATTGTCCATCTGGATGCGGCAGGCTCTGGCGTAGGCCACCTTATCGGAGGCCACTTTCCGGAAACCGGCGCACTCCACATACTTTTCGGGCAGGTGGTCGAAGTCGGTCAGGTAGCAGGTGCCGTCCACATCGGTGATGGACTCCACCGGCTCTCCTGCCGCCAGCCGCCGGGCGATCTCCACGGTCTGGTGCTCGCCCATGCCAAAGCTGATGAGATCGGCTCCGGAGTCCTCCGCAATGCTGGGCAGAACGGTGTCCAGCCAGTAATCGTAGTGGGCAAACCGGCGCAGAGAAGCCTCCAGACCGCCCAGGATCACAGGCAGGTCGGGGTAGGCCTCCTTGGCCAGCCTGGTGTAAACGGTGGCGCTGCGGTCAGGCCGCGCGCCGCCGATACCGCCGGGAGAGTATTCGTCCTCGGCACGCGGAATTTTTGCCACGGAGTAGTGGCTCACCATGCTGTCCACGTTGCCGCCGCCGATGAAAAAGCCGTACTTCGGCCTGCCGAACCGCTTGAAGTCCTCGCAGTCGGAATAGCGGGGCTGGGCCAGCACGCCGACCTTATAGCCCTCGGCCTCCAGCAGGCGGCTGATGATGGCGGTGCCAAAGCTGGGGTGGTCAACGTAGGCATCGCCGCCCACCACCACAAAGTCCAGCTGATCCCACCCCCGGGCTTCCATGTCCGCCCGGCTGATGGGAAGAAATTCGGTATAGATCGGGGAAGTATTTTCCTGCATATCCTTTATATCCTCACTTCACACTTATGAAGTCTTTTAGAACGCAATTCATCTCATTATACGGAAAGATCTAACGGCAAATCCGAAATATCTTTCAATCTTTTTCCTTCCACCAATGTTTTAAGTGTTTCTATCACATCTGCCCGTTCTGTTGAGTTAACTGACGCGATCAATTCCGGCAATGCAAAGTGATATACACAATCAATGTCCCCTGTCCCAAGTGCAAGTGATGCAATTCTGGATGGAAGAGGTTCTCCCGTGACAACAACAATATGCGGAAGATGCCCTTTTCTATTACGAATCAGATTTAATGCTTCCGTACGACTGTTTTGTGCTCGATCAGATCTCATTGTCCATTTTGCCGAAACAGAAGCATGTAAGATTGCTTTGCCACCATTCTTTTCTCTCAAATCAGCATACCGACACACAGTATCATTTACGATAGGTTCTGTTGCGTTTATTTCCTCATCAGAACAAAGGTTTCGGTAAACAACAATATCAGGTGCTACCATATAGTCATTTCCAATCATAGCTGACAATTTTCTGTTAGCTTTTGTCAGTTCGGTCAAATACGCCAAATGTTCATATTGAGCGAATGTTGATGTTTTCGTCCTGCTTCTATTTCCAAGTTTAAGGACTTCCCAATTGCCCGGTCTAAGATGTTGCAGCTGTGGGAACGTTCTCTTTACAAACTCCATCGTAAGCATTTCAAATGACGCTCCTGCTGTTTGACCTGCAACACGCTCATTGGTTTCTGCCATCAGCTGCTCGGCAATTCCTTTAGCAATCATTACAGATATCACACTGTCTTTGTCTGCATTTGTGGCAACACCATTTGCATTGATTGCCAATGTACCAGTCTGCAGCAGTCTCTCATGGTATCTCTTGCGTTCCATTGCAATCAAGACTTCATCTTTCGGCATTTTCTAAGCACCTCCTGATTTCAATTCCAACAGCCTGCGCCACCGGTGGCGGAAAAGCATTGCCGATCATTCTACAGGCAATAGTCTTTTTGCTTCCAAAAGTCCATGTGTCTGGAAAACCTTGGATGCGTGCCATCATTCGACTGGTCAGACGTGGCATCCCGTCAAAATCCTGTTCCGGTGCCTCATTTGCAATTCCCTTTCCGTCAACGCCAAGCTCTGCCCATGCATTTTTTGCTCTTGTCGGGCCAAGGTCCGGTCCGCCATGCTTTTTAGAGCCTCCAACCAGTGTAGGTGCAATCCTATCAGCTCCTTCAGCCCATTTTTTTGCACCTTTCCATCCATTTTGTGACATCAGATCGCACAGTGTCTCTCCAACCGTAGGAGATTCTCTTGGATGCTCTTGTGGATATTCAAATGCCCCTGCCTGATCTTTTCGGATTCCAACTATAACAACCCTTGGACGAAGCTGGGGCACCCCATAATCTGAGGCATTCAATAATTTAATGTGTGTAACATACCCTAGCTTCTTTATCTCTGTAAAAATATGGTCTCGGTATTCCTCGAAGCCAGAGTCCAGAAAACCTCGAACATTTTCCAGCATAACAGCTCTTGGACGAATCTCTCGAATCAAACGAATTGCTTCCGGAAACAGGTCACGCTCATCATCCTTACCTAATTGCTTTCCTGCAACAGAAAACGGCGGGCATGGGACACCTCCTGCCAGCAAGTCCACTCCTTCATATGGATGACCATCAAACTTATGGACATCTGCACAAATAACATTCCATTCCGGACGGTTCGCTTTCAGAACATTACAGTACTCTTGTTCATATTCAACAAGTGCAACATGGACAAAACCCGCCATTGCAAGACCCAAAGCCTGCCCTCCCGCACCTGCACATATTTCAACACACGTTAAAGGCCGTCGCATTAGTTATTGCTCCTATATAAAACTATAATTATTCCTCCGGCTGATTCATCTGCATCTCCAGCCACTGCTGGCGGCTGATGAGGACAGCGCGGGGCTTGGCACCCTCATAGGGGCCGATGATGCCCTTCTGCTCCATCTCATCCATGATGCGGGCGGCGCGGGCATAACCCAGCTTACAGCGGCGCTGCAGCAGGCTAGTGGATGCCTGCCCGGCATCGATGACCACCTCAACGGCCTGCTTGAGCATCGGGTCGCTGCCGGTCTCCTCATCCGCATCTGCAGAGGATGCGCCCTTCTTGCCATCCTGAATGGCGTGCTTTTCCATGGCTTCGATCATGGCCTCGTCGTACTGGACGGTGGCGCTCTGCTTGATGAAGTCCAGCACGCGGCTGATCTCCTCATCCCGCACAAAGGTGCCCTGGATACGCACCGGCTTGGGCGCGCCCACAGGCATAAAAAGCATGTCGCCCTGGCCCAGCAGCTTCTCGGCACCGGCACCATCCAGAATGGTGCGGCTGTCCACCTGGCTGGACACGGCAAAGGCAATGCGGCTGGGGATGTTGGCCTTGATCAGGCCGGTGATGACATCCACGCTGGGGCGCTGGGTGGCAACGATGAGGTGCATTCCGGCGGCACGGGCCTTCTGGGCAATGCGGCAGATGGAATCCTCCACGTCCTTGCCCACGACCATCATCAGATCGGCCAGCTCGTCGATGATGATGGCGATATAGGGCATCTTTTCCAGCATGGGATCGGTGGCCGCCAGCTTGTTGAAGGATTTGATGTCACGGACATTGTTTTCCGCAAACAGGTGGTAGCGGCGCTCCATCTCCTGCACCGCGCTGCTCAATGCACCCGCCGCCTTTTTCGGCTCGGTGATGACGGGCATCAGCAGGTGGGGGATGCCGTTGTACTCTGCCAGCTCCACCACCTTGGGGTCGATGAGCATGAGCTTCACGTCCTCGGGGCTGGAGCGGAACAGGATGCTGATGATGATGCTGTTCACACAGACAGATTTACCGCTGCCGGTGCTGCCCGCGATGAGCAGATGGGGCATCTTGCACAGGTCGGCCACCTGGGCCACACCGGCAATGTCCTTGCCCAGCGCCACGCCCAAGGGCGAAGTCATCCGCAGGAAGGCCTGGCTTTCAAAGACACTGCGGATAAAAACGGGGGTCTTTTTGTGGTTGGGCACCTCGATGCCCACGGCAGGTTTGCCGGGGATGGGTGCTTCCATGCGGACATCGGCCACGGCAAGGTTCAGGGCGATATCATCGGCCAGCGAGGTGATGCGGCTGATCTTCACGCCCGCCATGGGCTGGACCTCGTACCGGGTAACGGAGGGGCCCCGCGAGATATCCAGCACCCGGGTGCGCACGCCGAAGCTTTCCAGCGTGTCCACCAGCTTCTGGGCGTTGGCCTTCAGCTCGTCCTGGGCACCGGGGTCCCCCTCCTCGGCAGACTTTTCAAACAGCTCGATGCTGGGGTACTGATACTGGAAGGTCTCCACCACCTCCGGCTCCTCGGCCGGGGCGGTGGCGGCAGCCTGCTCGCCTGCGGCGGGTTTTTCCATGGCAGCCGCCACCAGCGTGTTCAGGTCTTTTTCCTCCACCGGTTCGCTGGTAATGCTGATCCAGCCGTCCTCGTCCGGTTCACTGCGCATGGCCACCGCGTTTTCCGCGCTGACCCGCACCGGCACCACCGGCTCATCCGTAGTGGGCAGGGTGGGGGTCTGGAACACCGGCATCTCAGGCTGCACGGGCTCTGCCGGTGCAGCCGCAGGGGCTTCCGGGGCCGCAGGCGGCACGGTGGGATTCACCACCGGGGCCGGAGCAGGCGATCCGGCGGGCGCGAAGAAATCCTCGGCGGCAGTCTCCACGGCATCCGGCACCACCGGTTTGACGATGGCCCGGGGCGGGGCCTTTTGGAGCGGGTCCTGCCCAAAGGTGCCGCCCGGCCCGATGATGATGGGCTCAATGGGCTCGCTTCCGCCCTCGGAAACAGAGGTATCCGGCCCAAGATCAATATCAAACGCCGCGCGGGGATGGTTGGAGGTCACCTTGACCGGCTCAAAGGCTGGGGCAGGCTGGGCGGGAGCCGGTTCCGGCTCCACCGGCGCAGGCGGCTCGTAGCCCAGAGAATCGTCCACGGGAGCAGGTTCCGCTTCGCCTTCCATCTCCTTGGTCACCTTGTGGCCCCAGCTGAACACGCCGGACAGCCACCCGGGCACCGGAATGCCGCCGGGCACGTCTTCCTCATCGAAATTATCATCGTAATCGTCCGCAGGTTCCTCGGCGCAGTACTCCTCTTCCGCCTGCCGGGCCGCAAGGCGCTCAGCACGGCGGGCGGCGTTCTGCTCATAGACCGCCACGCCTTTTTCATGCACACCGCCGCCCACATTGCAGAGCCACTGCCAGCACTCGGCAGGGGTGATATCAAAAATATACAGGCTGGCGCACAGGGCCAGCACCGCCATGACCAGATTGGCCGCAGGCCGCCCGCAGAGCAGGAGCAGGTTGCCGCCCAGCAGAGTGCCCAGCACGCCGCCGCCCAGCCAGGCGTTTGCGCCGTTCTGGTAGCAGGCAGCGATCATCTGGGCAGCGGTCAAGTCGGCGGAGATATCCGAAAACACGATGACCGTGCCGCTGGCAAAGATCAGCCCCAGCAGCAGCTTGAACACCTGCATCAGCAGGTCCTGCCCCCGGGTGTAGAGGATGGCCAGATAGCACACCGCCGCGCCCAGCACAAAGCTGCCGCAGCCGAACAGCCCGAATAGGATCTGGTGGGCGCTCTTCCAGACGGAGTCCCCCTCCACGAACGCCAGCACGATGAGCAGCAGCCCCACAAACAGGGTGCCCAGCCCCGCCGGCATCCGCTCCTCGGCCCGGCTTTTTCTGCGTGCAGACGCGCGCTTTGCAGTTGTTTTTCGCTTTCGTTTTGCCATTTTCTGTTCTGACCCCTGTCCTTTGTTCCCATAGTATTCGATTCTTTCATTATACCACGGGTTGGGTCAAGTGGCAATTATAGAATGCAGACCGGTTTGACCCTTGAATGCCGCGTGCGGCATCCATTCTGCACAGATAAGGCAGCAAGCAAAAATGCAGTACCTTCCATGCGAGAAAGCGCAGAGAAGGTACTGCATTTTTTAATTTCAGCCCCATTCAGGGTGCAAAAACATCCATAACATCGGTACACCACTTCAGCTGCCGGGCAAACTTTTCCCGCAGGACATCGTCACTGCCGCTGCCCTTGAAAAGCCCCTTGTTGTTTTCCACGGCAAAATACAGGGTGCCGTCCCGGTGCAGGCTTCCGCTGAAGCTGCCCTCGGCTGTTCCGGCCAGGGCCAGTAGCTTCCGGCATTTTTCCTCCGTCAGACAGACGTTCCGGGCGGTGTCATCGTCTGCTGTCAGCTTGAACTGCTGTTCAAAGCCGTCCACGGGGTTTTGCACCGATGCGCTCCGGACAAGCTGCCCCAGCTTCCCTCTTGGGGTAAAGGTCAGGCTCACCGGCATTGGTGTACCGTACCGGCAGATGCCCCACAGACCGGCGTAGACCGTGTCATAGGACGGCGCATTGACCACAGTGGGGTCGTCTGGGTCCGTATAGCTGACATCCCGGTCCAGTTCGATGCTACACAGCTCCACCTCATAGCCCCGGTACTTTGCCCGGACGTGTTCCCCGCCGGTCATGCGGTCATACTGGGGCAGCGGAAGCCCCGATTCTCCAAAGCAGGTGATCCGGCCATTGGGTGCAAACTGCACCTCCTGAAACACGGCATCCAGCACCACCGGAACGATGCGGCGATCCGCATCCTGCCGTGCGGCCTCCTTCCGGCTGCTGTGCAGCCACCCCAGAAGAAGCACCACTGCGATCACAAAGAGCATTCCATAGGGCATAGTGTCCTCCTTTCCTCTGTCCGGCTCAGCCGCAGATGTTAAAGTACAGGCTGGCGTAGGGGTCCAGCGGGGAAAGATCCATGATGTTGCCCTCAGGGCTGACATTTTCCAAGTTGTCCAGCGCCATGGCATCGGCATAATTGTCCGGCTGCGCCTGTGCGGCAAACACCAGCCCATCGTAATCCTCGGGCAGATAGACCACATAGCTCTTGGTAAAGATCTTGTCGTCACTGGTGCTGCTCATATTCCAGTCGGTGGAGAAGAAGAACTCGATGTCGTAAGCGTTGTCGTTCCAGTACACTGTGTGATAATAATGGTTCTTGTCCCGGCCCGTATCTCCTCTGGCGGTGGATGCCGTGAGCCATGTGCCGGTATAGGCATCGTAGAGCTCGCTGGAGATGTAGGTTTCGTAGGTCTGTCCAAAGTAGGGGATGGAGGAATCCGGGATGTAGCAGACCGCATCGAACTGGATCTCCCGGATGCCGTCGTGGGTCACATCGTTATACTTTGTCACCTGCCAGTAGCACAGGTCGGTGTTGTAGCCGCTGCCCTTTCCGGTAAAGCTGCACACGCCGCTGTCCAGCTGGATGGGGTCAGAGGAATCCACGGCGGCATTGATCTCCAGCCCATTTTTCTCAAAGCAGGTCGCCCGGGAGACGATGGCATCCACCGGGTGCAGCGCATCCGAAGACCCCACCTCCAGCAGGTCGCCGCTGACGGAAAGATCCAGCCGCATCTGCGGGGTATCATCGTCGAAATAGAGATCCATACCGTATTCGTCCGCATCTGCCGTGCCGGTGTAAATGGCCTCATCCTCAGAGTTGACGAATTCAAAGGTGCTGTCCTCATGGACACGGAGCCAGAGGTCGATGTCGTAATAGCCCCACAGACCGATATAATCATTGAGGTAGTCGTAACCATCCATGGCACTGACCTCCTCCACAGAGGAAGCCGTGCTGACGGCAGCCGGAGCACTGCTGGCCGGGGCAGCACCGCCGCAGCCGGTACAGAGGATGCCTCCCGCCAGCAGAAGGCCGGCAAGGGGCAGCAGACGTGTTTTGTGTTTCATGGTCGTTTTCTCCTCTTCAAAGTTTCTGCCCCGCTGCCCAGACAAACAGCAGCGTCAGCAGGATATACGCCGCATCCAGCATTGCCGCCATGATGCACAGGACCTGAAGCCCCCGGCGCAGCCGGGGCTTCCGCGGCAAAAGCCGGGGCAGCACATACAGCCCGGCCAGCGTCAGCACAAGCAGCAGAACCGATCGTTCCAGTGTCATATTCTCAGCCCTCAATTCACCAGCTCAAGCTGATCGCAGATGTTGTAGAACACATCCTGCATGTCGTCTGCCTCATCAGCAATGGTGCCAAAGGCATAGAGATAGGTGTAGTCGTCGGTGTCTACCGTGTAGACCATCCATTCCCGCTGGTCCTCCCCCGATCCTGTGGTGTACCAGACAATGTACACCGGGTAGGAAAGATTCTGGGTGTAGTCCTCATCCTGGAAGCAGGTGACGTTATAGGGTTCTCCCTCGCCGGTATCCAGGGCCGCAAATTGGGCGGCATATTCTGCGTATTCCTCCACGGTCTCGTCGGTCCGCAGCGACTGGAACGCCATATCCACCACCAGCACCGAACCGTCCTGGGTCATATCCTCATAGGTGTAAGTGCCATCCTCGTAGTTCTCGTTCATCAGGTTTTCCATGCTGGTAAAGGGCAGGCCGCCGCCCACCAGCACCGGGATACTCGCCACGTCCGAAGAGGCAGGGATCAGGTCGCCCCGGCCGTCCTCCGGCGGGATGACCTCATAGGCTCCCGCCTTGTCGGTGTCCGAAGCCGTTCCTGCGGCCTCGGAACTGCTGCAGCCGGTCAGGGAAAAGACCAGCAGTGCGGCAAGCAAAAGTGCAATGTGTTTCATTTGTCGTTCCTCCTGTTTCAGAACAGCTCCGTATTCTGCGCCACAGCTTCCATCAAACCCTTCATCAGGTCAACCGAGTCCTGAAAACTGCGGCGGTATTCCTCAATGATCTTCGGGTCGATATCCTTGGAAACAGCCATGATCTGCCGGTCGGTGGCAAAAGCGGCAAACATCAGATCCCCCCGGAAGCTCATCCGCAGTTCCCGGGCATCCACTGCCCTCCGCAGCTGCTGCTCCCAGTTTTCCAACTCCGGGCCAAAGCCGGGGCGGGGGCTTCCGGGCAGGACGAACGCTTCCTGCGCCACCGGCCTGCGCATCCGGCAGACCAGAAACAACCCCTTGAAGATCGTTTTGGAGCAGGTGCGGGTGTTGTGTGGGTCGTCGGGCATGGGGTCCCGCACCTCCCAGACATGGGTGAGGGAAGCGTTGTGCATGGCAAAGGGGATGCCCTGATAGCTGCCCTCGTAGCTGCCGCGGGCACTGGCAGATTCCCATTCCTCCGGAAAAAGCCCGGAACGCCGCACCAGTTCATTGCTCATGGGCCACTGTTTGTGCTCCGGCTGCGGGCCAAAGGCCTTGCGCAGTGCATCCAGAAAGCCGTCGCCCAGCTGCCCGAGGATCAAAGCGCTCTGCATGGCGTGGATCAGCTGGATCAAAAATACCGCTGCTACGATCACAAGCATCACGATGACGCAGCCCGCTGCAAAGCTTTCAAGCAGGATGCCTGCCAGAACACCCAGCACGGCACCTGCAATGCAGCCGTAGGCGCAGAGGTTTGCCAAATGGCCGTAAAACAGGATGCGGCGGGAAAACTCCTCATCCGGCATCTTTTCCTGCGGGGCACGGTTCCGTTTCCTCATACCGCATCACTCCCATCAGCACCCGACGGTGCTGCTCACTTTTTTGCCCATCTTGTCTGCCTTATCGTAGCCGTTGTACTCCGGAACAAAGAAGGTCTTGGCCATCACGTTGTTGTAGCTGGTGTCCCAGTAGATCACAGTCCACATATAGGCATCCATCTCATCGTTCCAGATATAGCCCCGCATGGTTGCAACACGGTTGGTGGCGCTGCTCTCATCCACCACTTCCCAGGAGGTATCGGGCCACTGACCGCCGTACAGCTGCTGGAAATCATACTCCAGATATTCCTCTGCGTAGTCCAGAACAAAGTCATCATCGGAGCCGGTATAGTCCAGGTATTCATTGGTGATCCTGCGGCAGACCGCAAAACCACAGTCGTCCCATTCGGGGTTCGCCACCACCAGTGCGTCGTCCAGAACGTCCAGCACATAATACTCATAAGGGTAATAGGTCTGCACATGAACGGTCTTGTCCTTGACGTGCATCCGGTTGCCTTTGTCGGTAAAGGTCAGGTCGTGGCCGGATGCATAGGCGCTGAGTGCCAGCGTCATGGTCAGCAGCGCAGCCGCAAAGAACCCAAGGGTGCGTTTCATCGTGTTTTTCATAAAAATGCCTCCCTATTGCAAAATGATTTCAGATTTGGTTATGACGGAACAGACAGAAAGTTCTCTGTCTCCGGGTCCCAGCAGAAGAGCAGTTCCAGGGTTCCTTTTCCCTGCGAAAAGCGGAGCAGGATATCGCTGCTGCCATCGCCGTTCCGGTCTGTGATCTCCATGCCGAGGTAGCGTTCCTCCGCATTCTCCACAGGGGCGGGGTAGACCAGTTCGGCCAGCAGCACCTGATCCTCTGTATCATAGTAGAGGGCGGTGTCCCCGGTGTGGACGCAGGCGCAGAAGTCGATGGCCTCCCCGCCCCGCACCAGCGTCCCCTGATCGTCGATGATGCCCCAGGTGCGCCAATCGCTTCCGGCAATGTCCTCCTCCGGCGGGTCAGTTTCCCGTACTGCAGGAGCTGAAAGGAGGTTCCATCCCAGAAGCAGGATCAGAATTGCCGCCAGCAGGATACCGATTTGTTTTTTCATCTTTTTTACCACCTGTTGTTGAAAAGCAGGTCGGTGCCGTTCATGCTCAGGGTGCTCACGTCCTCCCCAACATCGCCCGGATGCTCATTGGGGATCAGGACAGCGGTGTCCTCGGTGCCATCGTCCCAGAAAAGGCTTACTGCATCGCCGTCCACCATCCACTGACCGGTATACACGCTGTCGGCATCAAAGCCGTAGACGCTGTCCCCCAGGTCTTTCTGGCCATACAGGATGAAGCCGTGGTTGGGGTAGAAGTTGAGGTACAGATGCTCCTCGTCCAGCCGCCACTGCCGGTACATCAGCACGCAGGCATTGTGCAGGTCCTCGTCATCGGTGTAGTCGGAGCGGATGTAGTAACTCGGGAAGGAGCTTGCATTTCCGGTCAGAAAAGCCCGTCCGTCCTCGATGATCTCCACGCTGTTGAAGACGTTCTCCTCCATCTGAAGGCTCAGGAAAGGCACATCGTCCGGGCCGATGTCAAAGCCCTCCATGTTGTAGACCGTTCCCTTCATGGGGTAGGCGGTGTAGGTGTCATCGGTGGAGCCGTATTCGCCGTGCATCTCCACCGTGCCGTCGGAGCCGATGTGGTACCAGTTTTCCGAGGTGTAGTCGCCCCGCTCATACCAGAGCCAGTCGTCCAGCGCTTCCTGCTGTTCGTCGCTCAACTCGGTCACAGAGGATGTATCCGGGCTTTGTGCAGAATAGGGCGCTTCCTCCGCTTCCGAGCTGGGGGAAGGCTCTGCCGTGCCTCCTCCGCAGGCAGAAAGGCAGATGCACCCTGCCAGCAGCAGGCTCAGGGCAGCGATGTTCTTTCTCTGTTTCATCGTATTCCTCCTTCCTTTTCCGGGATTTTTGTTCAGATAAAACAAAAAGATCCACGTTACACCTTTAATGTAGCGTAGATCTTTCCAAAATGCTATTAACCTGAGGTTAGTATTTTTTTGCAAACAATTCTGCCAGCTGGGCACGCTTCGTGCGCGCGCCGCCGCCAATGCCCAGCTTGGAATAAAGCTGGTTGGTATACTGCTTCACGGTGCCTTCGGAGAGGAACAGCCGGGCAGCGATCTCTTTGTTGGTGCAGCGGTCTGCAATGAGCCTTGCCAGAGCCAGCTCCCGCTCTGTGAGCCGGGCGGCCGCTTCGGGCAGGGCTTCGCTGCGGTTCAACGCCCGGCAGCGTTCCTGCTGCGCTGCGCCCAGAGCAAGGATGCACCGGACAGCATTGGCATGCGGCCCTTCCTGCGCTGCTTCCAGCAGAGGTTCCAGATCCCGGAAGTTTTCTGCAAAGGGCACTACAAAGCCGTCCAGGGCGGCCTGCGCCAACGCCTGCTCCAGCAGGCTGCGCCCCTCGTCCTGCCTGCCCAGCCGGGCACAGGCTGCCGCCATCTGGATCCGCAGATGCAGGGCCACCAGATCGTAGTGAAGGGCCTCGCACATAGCCAGCAGCCCCGGGCCGCGGCCCAGCACCCGGGCCCATTCTCCCTGTGCCAGATACACCTGATTTTCGATCAGCCCGATCATGGGTTTGCCGGGAGCAAGGGTGTTTACGGTGTTCATGCGGTGGGCGGCGTACACCTCCGGGATGCCGTCCGTCTGCCCCCGCAGCGCGTAGTAATAGGCACAGATGGCATGGAACAGATTGCGCCATGCCATATTGTGCTGCCGGAGCAGCTCTTCCCGCCGTACTTCCAGCGGGACCCGGGGCGTGTACGGCCCGCAGAGGGACAGCCGCCACGCCAGAAAATCACAGCAGAGGGTCATGTTGGTCTGACCGTTCCCCTCGATCTGTGCATAGGCACGCTCCAGCAGGATCTGCGCATCATCGAACTGCCCCTGTTGCAGATCCGCTTCTGCCCGCATGATGGTCTCCGCCCCCATGCCGTGCCCGTTGGTGATCTTATAATAGTGGGGCATACACTCATCCATCTCCGCCAGCTCCCGGTCCAGCTGACCGGGCTGGCGATGAAACATCATCAGCACCGAGGGCGAACCGAAGGTCCATCCGCCGCTGTTCTGGATGCTGCTGGCCGGGTGGGACATCTGTGCACTGGCACTGCGGTGCAGGCGGCTCATGGCAGAGATATCGTTATACATGAGAAAGCTCAGGATCAGGTCACACTCTCCCAGCAGGTTGCCTTTTTCCTCCTGAGACCACTCCGGATGCTCTGCCACCGTGGTCAGCAGAAGCTCCTTCAGCTCCATCATTTTGGGGATCTGCCGCCAGTTGAACATGCAGCGCATCAGCACCAGAATGGCAAACGGGTGCTGCTTGAGCGTTTCCACCGGGCAGCGCCCCAGCCGTTCCAGCAGCTCTGCCGAACCAAGGGAGGTCAGCAGGATCCCCGCATCCCGCTCAATGACCTGCAATGCCGCATCGTAATCCCCGCACGCCTCGTAGGCAGTCAGGGCGTGGAGATACTGCAGCTTTGCCTCATACCACGCCCCGTACCGCTTCCGGCAGGCATCCTGCTTCTCTGGTGCCAACCGGGCAAACAGCCGCTCGGCACACTCCTTGAGCATGTGATGGAACCGGAAGGTCTTTCCGTCCGGCAGACGGGTCACAAAGGCGTTCTGCTCGGTCAGGGTCCGCAGGATCTCCGCTGCGTCCGGCATTTCAGTCACGGCCTGTGCCATTTCCACAGTGAATTCATCCGCAAGCCCCATCATGGCAAGGAATTCCTGCATTTTGGGCGGCAGGTTTTCCAGCATCGCCGCCGCGAACATGGAATAAATGTCCGCGTCCTCACTCAGCAGGATGCCCCGTTCAGCCAGGGAGTGGAGGTTCAGGTAGATGGCGGAGAACCACCCCTCGCAGGAGCGCAGAAGGCTATCCACCTGTGCTTCGGTCAGGTCCATGCCGCAGCGGTGGGCGTAGTGGGCAAGCTCGGTATGGTTGAGCCGCAGCTGTTCCTTGCCAATGCGGTGCAGGCGGTGCCCCAGCCGGAGGATCTCCTCTTTGGGCAGAAAGTTGTTCCGGCTTGCCACGATCAGGTGAACGTTCTCCGGCAGGCGATTTGCCAGTCCGCACAAAAACTTCGCCGCTTTTTCGTCCTTTAACAGGTGGAAATCATCCAGAAACAGGTAGCAGGGCCTGTCCCCCGCCAGCACCGTGCACAGGTCATCCATCAGCTGGGCCGCACTGCTGGCATCCTCCGGGTACTCGCAGCCCGCCAGTGCAGTCAGCCCCGCTGCTGCAAAGGCATTCTGTACGCTTTTCCAGAAGATGGAGCGATTGTCAGAATAGATATTCACCCGCAGGATGACTGCATTTTCCGTCTGCTTGCGCTGGTTCAGAAACCAGTTGATGGCAGTGGTCTTGCCATAGCCCATGGGAGCCACCACCGCCGTCAGTGCACTGACTGAAACAGGGCGCAGGGTCTCCTGCACCCGCTCCGAAATATAGATCGCATTCAGGTCCAGTTTCCGCATCGTTTTTGCTCCTTTTCCCCATCCGGAGGATCCTGTGATCCGCTGTGTCAAGTATAGCATAAATGCGGAAAAGCTGCACGCTGTTTTTATCTAACTGAGCCATTCTCCCCCCATTCTTCTTCATCATAGCAGAACAGGCATCCTGCCCGATACCGCCAAACGGTAACGCAGGATGCCTGTTCTGCTTTATGTTTCCCGGAATTCCCGCGTATTGAACGGCGCTTTTTAATGCTGGATCTGTCCGCCTGCCCGGGTCGCTTTTTTCATCCGTAAATCTGTGAAGGGTGCCAATGCTTCGATCAGTGCGTGATCGTGGTTCTGCACCAGACGGCTTTGGGGGCCGAAAAGCATGGTCTGTTCCACATCCTCCGTACTGGCAGCCCAGCCCGGCGCACCGGTACGGGCAAACTGCATCACAGCGCCAAAAATTTCCGTTTCCAGCTGCTTTGCTCCCTCAAAGGCACACACTGGCACAAGCTCTGTGTTGTGGAACACAAATGGGATATCCGCACAGTGCCACGGGGTGCTTTTTCCCATCAGAGGGAAATCCTGATCAAACAGATAACTGTACACCTTTCCGCCCGCCTTGGCACGCTCCCGGACATATTTGATCGTGGGGGCGCGGAAGCTGGTATCTGCCAGCAGCAGGTCTTCCTCCGGGCGGTGCGGGTAGGCAGTGCGGAACTGCTCCCGCAGGGTCTCTGCGGCAGACAGGCCCACTGCTTCCTCCGGGCCGACTCCTTTCAGTCCATCAAAGAAACCGTAGAACTCCGAATAAACCGTACCGATCAGCACCGGAACGTCTGCAGTCTCGGGCCGAAACCCACTGCCGTTATGGAGCGGATCTCCAAGATAGAAGCGGTTCGGGTGGGGACTTTGGCCCACGTTCGCGCCTTTTGCTTTCAGAGCCGGGCTGACGTTCCGGTAAGCCTGCGCCAGTTGGTGGTAGGGCACAGTTTCCAGCTGCTGTGCTGTCTGCACGCCAAGCTCCTGCATCAGCGCCTGCACACAGTCCCTGCCGCTGCCGACACTGTCGTTCAGCAAACCTTCCAGCACACCACTCATTATCATCGCCCTGTGGTACAGGCCATCTGCTGCCGGGGTCTGCAGCAGCGTTGTCACTTTGGCTCCGCCGCCGGACTGGCCGAATACCGTCACGCAGCCGGGATCGCCGCCAAACGCTGCAATATTGTCCCGCACCCACTGCAGTGCCAGGATGATATCATCCCCACCCGCATTGCCGGAGTTTGCGTACTCCTCCCCAAAATCGGAGAGATCCAAGTAGCCCAGGATGTTCAGCCGGTGGTTCAGTGACACCACCACGCAGTCCCCTTCCCGCGCCATGTTTCCGCCCTCGTAGGCCACCTGCTCAATGGACGAGCCGGCAAAAAAACCGCCGCCATGGAGCCAGACCAGCACCGGCCGCTTTTGGGCATCGCAGGCCGGGGTCCAGATGTTCAGGTTCAGGCAATCCTCATCCTGCACCCAGTAGCGGTGGGGCACACGCAGTTCGCCGCTGGGCTTATCGATGCTCAGCAGAGGGCAGACGCAGCCGTAACTGGAAGCGTCCAGCGGCTCTGCCCAAGGCTGGGGCGGCTGGGGTGCATGGAAGCGCACCGCCCGCCCATACGGAATGCCCTTGAAGCTGCTGATCTCCCGGAAGCGATATCCTCGCACCGGACCGTAATTTGTCTGAACCACCGGAAAATCCGGCGCACAGCAAAATGCCTTTTCCATAAATGACCTCCTTCTTTCAAAAAGACAGACCCCCGGTACTGCAAACATGGCACCCGGAGGTCTGTTTTGTTATCCTAAATCTTCGCCGTTGGTGGCAATGACCTTCTGATACCAGTAGAAGCTGTCCTTCTTTTCGCGGCTCAGATCACCCGTGCCGTCGTCAAACTTATTGACGTAGATGAAGCCGTAGCGCTTTGCCATCTCACCGGTGGAGGCACTCACCAGATCGATGCAGCCCCAGGGGGTGTAGCCCATCAGATCCACGCCGTCCTTTACAGCCTCAGCCATCTGCTCGATGTGTGCCCGCAGGTAGTCGATGCGGTAGCTGTCGTGAATCTTTCCGTCGGCATCCTTCTTGTCGTAAGCACCCAGACCGTTCTCCACCACCATCAGGGGGATGTGGTAGCGGTCATAGATCTCGTTCAGGCTGTAGCGCAAACCAATGGGGTCGATTTGCCAGCCCCAGTCGGAAGCCTTCAGGTAGGGATTCTTCTTTCCGGCAATGATGTTGCCGCCCACATCATCGGCATCCTTGTGGGTGGTGATGCAGTTGGACATATAGTAGCTGAAGGTGTAGAAATCGACAGTACCGGCCTTCAGGATAGCAGCATCCTCCGGCTCCTGCCGGATGGTGATGTTATTCTCGGCAAAATAGCGCTTCATGTAAGAAGGATACTCGCCGCGGACATGCATATCAGAGCAGAACCAGTTGCTGATCTGCATGGCCTTCTGGTTGGCGATCTCGTCGGCCGGGTCGCAGGTCAGTGCGTAGCTGGTGATAAAGCAGATCATGCAGCCCATCTTGAACTGAGGGTAGTGGTCGTGGGCATACCGAACAGCCTCTGCACTGGCCACAAACTGGTGATGCAGCGCCTGAAAGCGCTCCTGCTTGTTGTCCGGCACCTTGTCGGTAGGGCCCTCAAAGCCCCGGATGGTGCCTGTTTCCAGGATCGCACCCATAGGCATGGTACCGCAGTTGATCTCGTTGAAGGTCAGCCAGTACTTGACCTTATCCTTGTACCGCTCAAAAATAGCCTTGCAGTAGTTCATATAGAACTCGATGAGTTCCCGGCTGGCCCAGCCGTTGTATTTTTCCACCAGCGCATAGGGCAGCTCGTAGTGGCTGATGGTGACCAGCGGCTCGATGCCGTGCTTCTTGCAGCAGTCAAAGACCTTGTCATAGAATTCAAGGCCCTTCTCGTTCGGCTCGGTCTCCATGCCGGTGGGGAAAATGCGGGTCCAGTTGATGGAGGTGCGGAAGGTCTTGAAGCCCATCTCGGCGAAGAGAGCAATGTCCTCCTCGTAGTGGTGGTAGAAGTCGATGGCCTCATGGCTGGGATACAGCCGGTCGGAGCGGACAGCAGTTGTCACCCATTTCGGACTGGTGTGAGATCCATTGGTGCACAGGTCAGGGACACTGGGGCCTTTGCCATCCACGTCCCATGCGCCCTCGAACTGGTTGGCTGCACAGGCACCGCCCCACAGGAAATCATCACGGAAAACGCTCATAAGTTTCTACTCCTATCCTATTTTGTTCTGGTTCAGGCGGGGTTCTGTTCAAAGAACAGCTTCAGGGCACCGATCAGGTTGGCATTGTTGCCATAGCGGCAGCGCACCAGCTCCGGCTTGACCGCCGGCATGACTGTGCAGCGCTCAAACAGCCAATCCAACTCGGCCTGAATCGCAGGCAGCAGAGCCTCCGCTGCGCTGATACCGCCGCCGATGGCCACCTTTTCCACATCCAGCACATGCTGCAGGCTCAGGATGCCAACGGCCACCCGCCGGGCAAAGATCTTGAGAGCCTTCTGCGCTTCCGGCTCCCCGGCATTGTAAGCCGCAAAGATTTCTTCCCCGGTGGGCATGGGGCTGCCCGTCGGCAGATGCTTCTGCCGGGCATACTCGAAGATCAGACCACTTGCCGAGGCCATTCTCGCCCAGAGGGGTGCTTCGGAATACCGCTCTACCGAGGTCAGTTTGAAATCATCGTCGGTCATCTTTGAAATATCCGAGACAAGGCCGCTAACCTCGCCTGCAGCAGCGTGAGCGCCCATCAGCACCTTCCCGTTCAGGATGATGCCGCCGCCGATGCCGGTGCCCAGCACCAGTACAAGACCATTTTCCACACCGGCCAGCGCACCGGTCCAGCCCTCCGCTGCTGCGGCACACTTGCCATCGTTGGCGATGGTCACCGGCACGCCCAGCCGTGCCTCCACCTGCGCAGCAAAGGGCTGCTCCCACATAAAGGCACTGAGCATTCCACCGGTATGGGCGATGCCGTTTCTGGTATCGATGCGGCCCGGCATAGAGATGGCGCAGCCCACGAACTGTCCCTGAAGGGGAGTGGCAAAGCCCTCGATGGCCGCCAGAAGGTCATCCATATTCGTCAGCGGTGTCGGAACCTTTCCACCAGAGATTTTCCGGGCCTGTTCATCGGTCAGGCTGTACTTGATGAAGGTTCCGCCGATGTCGATCAAAAGATACTGTTTCATCTTATCTCCTGCTTTCTGTTGGTTGTTTTCAGACTCATGCAAAGCCCAATGCGGCAGCCAGGCTGAGCATCACCGGCAGCGTGATCAGTGACAGCAGAGTGCTCAGACAGACCATCTGCACAGCGTAGGAAGAATCCAGCCCCAGACGCTGGGCATATACCGCGATGTTGCTGCCGATGGGGGCCGCATTCACAATGATGAGCACTGTGCCGATCTGCCGCCATCCGGCTGGAAGAAGCATCAGACAGACGATCGTCAGCAGTGGGATCACCACCAGCCGTACCGCCGAAAGGGCGTAGAGACGGGGGCGGGTAAAGATGGCTTTGAGGTCGGTCCTGGCCAGATAGACACCCAGCACGATCATGGCAAGCGGAGCGTTCATGCCCGCAATGGCCCCCATGGGGGTGCGGAGGAACTGCGGCACCGGGATGCGGCAGAAGTAGATCATCACACCGCCCAGCAGGGAGAGCACCAGCGGATTTTTGAGCACTGCCCCCAGCTGGATGTACTTTTTGTCCCCGGAAAGCTTTGCCTGGCCGTAGGTCCACTGCAAAGCATTCAGCAGGGCCACAAAGCCTGCTGCGTAGAACACAGCTTCTCCACCCAGCACTGCTGTGACCAGCGGAAATCCCATGAACCCGGCATTGGAAAAAGCCACACCGATCTGCGCCATGGGGTCTTTGCGGAAAAAGAGCCACGACACCGCCATGGAGAGCAGCAGCACCCCGGCACCTGCCGCAATGCTGACAGCCAATTCCACAGCTCCCTTTGCCGAATACTCAATACAAAATGATTTTAGCACAACACAGGGCAGCACGCAATATAACAGCAGGTGAGCCAGTGCCTTGCTGCCCTCCTGGGTGATCAGTCCGGTACGGTAAAGCACATAGCCAATGATGAGATAGAGGAACATCAGAAGGATCTGCCCCAGAACAACACCAAAGACTCCGGTCATTGCTTTCCTCCCTGTTCTTCTCCGATTTTGCGCAGCAGCGGCAGCAGAGCATCCATCACAGGTCGGTAGCCGTTGGCATACAGGTGCATTCCCTCAATGGTGTACTCCGCTTTCAGATTTCCGGCAGCATCGTACAGGTCCTTGTTCAGGTCGAGGAATTCCGCCCCGTATTTCCGGGCCAATGCCTGCACGCCCTCGCTTGCCTCCCGGATACGCTCATTGGTACGCCAGCGGAAGCATTCGATCAGGCCCGGATCTTCGGCCACGGTGGGGTTTACCGGATAATAGGCCAGCAGGTAGAGCTTTGTTTCGGGCAGTTTTTTCCGGATCTGCTGCACGATCTCCTCATACCGGCCCAGCATGGCGGCGCGGTCATAGTCCGGGCCGTTCAGGTCATTGGTACCGATGTTCAGGAACAGGTGCGCAGGCTGCAGCTCAAGGATGCACTCGTCCATAGCCTCCAGCAGCTCGGTGGTGGTAAAGCCGCCGATGCCCCGGTTGTACAAGGTGCAGTGCAGATCATCGTCCTGCAAAAACTCATACAGCGGAAACTGTTCCATCAGGCTGGAGCCGGCAAACACCACCGCTCCTTTCTTTGCATAAGGATTCAGGCGGCGGAACCGCTCCCGCTTGATCTGCTTTTCCCGTTGGCTCTCCTGCTGCCGCAGTTCGTTCAGAAGGACATTTCGTTCCTGTTCCGTCATGGTCTTGGTTCCTTTCTCTCAGTTCTCGTGCAGGGGCAGTTCTACAAAGCTGCCCTCCCCCAGCAAGATCTTCTGGTGGGCGATGCGGGTCTTTCCCTGTTCGGACCAGACTCCTGCGTAATTGCTGTGAACGGCGTACTGCGGGAAGTCGGAAGAAGAGACATCCAGCCGCAGGCAGCTGCCCGGCTGTACCGTCCAGTTCATATCCCACATCTCCACACAGACCTTTGCTGTCTGGCCGGGAGTATAGGTCTGCCCCTCCGGCAAATCTGCTGCAATGGTGGTGATGCCGCCCCGGATGTTATAGGCCCTGCCATCCGGGAACACTTCCATCAGCTTGGCAGTGAAGGCAGTATCATCCACATCGGTCGAGACATTCAGGTGCACCTTGATTTGTCCACAAATGGGCAGTGCTTTTTCCAGCGGAGCGCTGACGAAGCTGACCACATCGGGCCGATAGTCCGGCTCCGGCTGCAGCAGGCTGCCCGCCTCTGCAATGGTGGTCAGAACGCTTTCTGCACCATGGCTGGGCACGGGGTTCTCCGGGTCATACACAAAGGTGCGCTCCCCTTCTGCCGGCTCGGCATTCAGAGTTGTTTCACCCAGATAAAGCTTCTCAATCCGGCTCACAGGGGCAGGCCATGCCTCCAGCGTTTTCCAGCGGTCCTCCCGCATCACATAGGTGCGCACCCGCTTTTCCGGCTGTTTTTTCTGCTTCAGCAACAGATCGAACCATTCCAGCATCCGGTGGATGTCGCCGTTTTCCAGATTGTGCTGTTCGCCCCACGCAATGCAGGGCTGGGACATATGATTCCAGCAGCCGATATCCAGCCAGCTGTGCTCTTTGGTCTCAGGGGCCAGAGAGGCATAAGTGTTGATGGCACTGCCAAAATGGTGATCGTACCATGCATCGATGATATACACCGGAACCTTGGTATTTCCGGGCACATCGGCTAACAGCTTCCACCAGCCCTGCTGCCAGTAGGCATCTGTGCGGCGGGTGGCGTGGATCCAGTCCTGATACCAGTCCAACGTTCCACCCCACAGCGCTCCGTCCACCTTGTCGTGGGGACGGAAGCGGCAGCTTTCCAGATAGTCCGCTGTGACCGGATGGCCTGCATTCTGCATTGCCCAGCCAGTTAGCACGTCGTGGCGGAACAGCCCCTTTTCATAGGCCGATTTGAAACGGTCGGTGCCATAGACCGTCAGCATCATTCCCCTGACCTTGGGTGGAACGATATCTGCAATGGCCCAGCCGGTCAGGGCCAGATAGCTGGCTCCGAAATAGCCGATGCTCTCTGCCCAGGGCTGATCGTTGAGCCACTGCAGGGTATCGCGGCCATCCGGGCGCTCATTGACGTTGGGTTCCCAATGTCCCTCGCTCTTGCCCGTACCGCGGCAGGTCTGGATCACATAGCCGTAGCCCCGGCGGGTCAGTTCTGCTCCGTTGATCTCATACAGCGGCTGCTGATTGGGATAGCAGCTGCGCTGGATCAGCACAGGGAACTGTGCAAGCCCCTCCGGTTTGAAGATCTCGGTATAGAGCTTCACTCCGTCCTGCATGGGCAGCATCAGCTCCTCCCGGCGGCAGCCATAGACCGGGCCGTCGTAGGGCATACCGGCATATTCCTGCCGGTAGCTCTCCTGCGCCTGCCGCATCATCTCTTCCATCTCACGCTGCTTCTGCTCGGCAGCGGCCTTTTTTTCTTCCTCTGTCATCGATTTTCCCGCCTTTCCGTGTTCTCAAAAGCGTGTGCAGCTGACAAAGTGGCCGGGTTCCACTTCCTTCAAGGGGATATCCCTGCCGCGGCAGGCATCTGTTGCATAGGGGCAGCGGGCCGCAAAACGGCAGCCGGGAGCCGGGTCCACAGGGCTTGTCAGTTCGCCGCGCATGACCTCGGTGGAAAGCTTTTTGGCCTTCAGGCTGGGGATGGGCACAGCATCCAGCAGACCCTTGGTATAGGGGTGGAGCGGATTCTTGAACAGATCCTCGGTCTTGGCATATTCCACACACTGGCCCAGATACATGACCATGATCTCGTGGCTGATGTGCTTGACCACGCTCAGATCGTGGGTGATAAAGACATAGGTCAGCTTTTTCTCATCCTGCAGATCCATCAGCAGATTCAGGATCTGTGCCTGAATGGAAACGTCCAGTGCAGAGACCGGCTCGTCGCAGATGATGAACTCCGGGTCCATGGCCAATGCGCGGCCGATGCCGATGCGCTGGCGGCGGCCGCCGTCCAGCTCGTGGCTGAAACTCTCTGCATAACGCTCATCCAGACCAACGGTCTCCATGATCTCGGCGATGCGGGCATCGTATTCGTCACGGTTTTTGCAGGCTTTATAGATCTTCAGCGGTTCTCCGATCAGCTCTTTCACGCTCTTGCGGGGATCCAGCGAACCGGACGGATCCTGGAAGATCATCTGCATCCGGGCACGGATGGGCTTGAGTTCCTTGGCATTCAGTTTGGTGATGTCGGTGCCGTCGTAGATGATCTGACCATCGGTAACATCATAGAGCCGCAGCAGCAGGCGGCCCAGCGTGGACTTGCCGCAGCCGGACTCGCCGACAAGGCCCATCGTGCAGCCGCGGCGCAGGTTGAACGTCACGCCGTCCACGGCCTTGACGTGGCCCACGGTCTGGGACAGCAGGCCGCCCTTGATGGGGAAATATTTCTTGAGGTGGTTGACCATCAGGATATACTGAGGGTCATAGGTGACGGGGGTGTAATCGTTTTCAATCAGGTGCTTACCCTTGTTTGCCATGCGTCACTCACCCGCCTTTCTGTTTTCTTCATAGTAGCGGTAGCAGCTGACCTTGTGCGTCGGGGACAGGCTGATCTCGCAGGGGTACTCGCCGCTGCAGCAGGGCAGCTGCAGCTCGCAGCGGTCCTTGAAGTAGCAGTAGTTCGGCATATCAACGGGGTTGGGGACCTTGCCGGGGATGGAGTACAGGCGGTCCACTTTTTTGCCGACAACGGGCTTGGACGCCATCAGGCCGATGGTGTAGGGGTGGCTCGGGTGGGCAAAGATCTCCTCGACAGTGCCCTTCTCGACGACACGGCCCGCGTACATGACGACGACATAGTCGGCCATCTCGGCAATGACGCCCAGGTCATGCGTGATGAGCATGATGGACGAATTGATGCGGTCCTTCAGGCTGCGCAGCAGGTCGAGGATCTGCGCCTGGATCGTCACGTCCAGCGCGGTGGTCGGCTCGTCGGCAATGATGATCTTCGGGTT
>OJOK01000529.1_pt1 | contig 22661 bp, 23 predicted proteins | sample 1598051 | NCBI WGS metagenome assembly OJOK01 (sample SAMN01915205, study PRJEB22387) | human gut metagenome | isolation source: stool | host: Homo sapiens | place: USA
TTTTCGCCTATCGAATTTCTTAATGATAGTGTCCAATATGATTGACAAACCTACACACTTGCGTTTTTTTATGAACTTTTTGTAAAATCATGCAAATATCTTTGTAACACAAAAAATGCCAAACACAACTATCGCAGAATAAACGGCAAAGCCAAGAATAACAGCCCCCCATGACGTACCGCCCTTTGCTACTATCTTTTCGGCTATCTCCTGCTCAGTGCCGTCCTCCGACCTTATCTCACGGATCTTTTTTTGTGCAAACTTATAATACATATAATTGCCGAAAAAGCCTGCCACAAACTGAAGTGCCATTGAAACATACCATGTCGCAGCGGAAATGCCCTGAAAAACCCTTCCGGTCACATCGATGCCGATATCAAGCGAGAAACCCATTGTTCCTGCACTAAGATATTCTATCGCAGTAGGAATATTGAGCAGTGCCGTAGCCACAAGCATGATGATACCCACAAGATTCATTTTTCTAAACAGAAAATACAGGTGTGGAAAAAGGAAAGCAGCAAAGTTTATGGAAATCTTTCCACCAAATTTACCAAAACGTATAAAGTTAGACAAGAATATGAGCGGATTTGTCTTTACAAATTTTGCATAGTCATCTAATTTAATGCCTTCAAGATCTGAGTCCTTATCAAATACAACCTGTCTGCCAAACGGACCATAAGGCTGTCCGTCAGGGCCGGTCTGCTGAGCGTTATTTTGCGTGTCCATGTCGTTGAATGGACGTTCCTCAGTATCATTTTTCGTAAGCGGTGTTCCGCACTTTTCACAAAATAGCTTGTCAGGCGGATTTTCAAAACCGCAGCGTATACAGCGTATATTCTCACTTTCTACACTCTCCTGAGTTTGCTCCCAGCTCTGACCACTTTCATGCAAAGCGTCATTTATGCACTTTCCTTCTTTGAGATAGCACTCACGATGATAAGGCGTGCCACACTCAGGACATACAACTATATCGTCACCATCTTTGAATACTTCTCCGCAGGAAAAGCATTTTTTTCCTGTATAATTAGCCATATCGGGTTTCCTTTCTTGCTGAAACAGGCTTTTTAAAGCCTTTAAATAATATTATAGCACAACTTTCAGGAAAATGCTATAGTTTTTTTATATTTTTCCTTTACTTTTCACAAAAAAAGTTTTATAATATATAATGATATAAAATAAGGAGAAAAAGATATGGTATTTTTAGAAAACTTAAAGTCAGAGCTTGAAGCTCTTAGACCTATCATCAGCGAGCTGCATGACGTATACGATATTGAACGTTCTCAGGAAAGGATTGCAGAGCTTCACGAAAAAGCCGCAGAGCCTAATTTTTGGGACGACATGGAGAAATCACAGAAGGTTTTGCAGGAAACAAGAAATCTTGAGGGCAAGCTGGAAAAATACAATAAATTCAAGTCGTCATTTGAGGATATCGAAGTGCTTATTGAAATGGCAGCCGATGAGGGTGACGAGGACATGATCGACGAAATACAGTCTGAGCTTAAAACTCTAAAAGAGGGTCTTGACGCCGCACAGCTTGACACTCTGCTCACAGGCGAGTATGATCACAACAACGCTATCATCAACTTTCATGCAGGAGCAGGCGGAACTGAGGCGCAGGATTGGAGCGAAATGCTTTTCAGGATGTATCACAAATGGTGTGAAAGTCACGGCTTCAAAATGACTACTCTTGATTATCTCGAGGGTGCAGAGGCTGGCATGAAGAGTGCCTCCGTTATCGTGGAGGGTGAAAACGCTTATGGCTATCTTAAAAGCGAAGCAGGAATACACAGACTCGTGCGTATCTCACCTTTCGACAGCTCAGGAAGCAGACACACGTCATTCTCAGCGGTGGACGTTATGCCTGAAATAGACGATACAATCGAAGTAGATATCCGTCCTGAGGACATTAAAATGGACGTTTATCGCGCAAGCGGTGCAGGCGGACAGCACATCAATAAAACCTCATCAGCCGTAAGACTTACCCACATACCAACAGGCATCGTTACATCATGCCAGACACAGCGTTCACAGTTCCAGAACAGGGATTATGCAATGAAAATGCTCAAAGCAGAGCTTATCAAAATAAAAGAGCGTGAACATCTAGAGAAGATAGAGGATATAAAGGGTGTTCAGAAAGAGATCGCATGGGGTGCTCAGATACGTTCCTATGTTTTCATGCCATACACTCTTGTAAAAGATCACAGAACGGGTTTTGAAAACAGCAATGTAAACGCTGTTATGGACGGCGATCTTGACGGTTTCATAAACGCTTATCTCAAAGCGCTTTCACTTGGCGAGATCGAAAAATAATTAGCATAAACAAAGGACAGTTCAAACGAGCTGTCCTTATGTTTTTTATGAGATTGTTTTGCCTTTTTTTCTGCTCTCTTTGGTCTTGACAGGAGTTTCTTCCGCCGCTCTATCCTCAAAGAGCTGTTCGTCAGGGTCTGCATTCTTGTATGCAAACTCAGGATTGCTTTCACCACGCTGATCGTAGTAAGGCTGGATAACGTGTTTTCTGATAACAGGATAACAATTGAAGCAAGTCACGAAGCATATGAACGAAAGAGGCCAAAATGGCAATATGAACAGAGAATACGGCAGGAAAAGATACATCATAACAATAACGATAAGCGATGCCAGAAGTGACCAAAGAGACTGCTTTATGCCAAGACTCACAAGATAAAACGAGTTCTTTATTATCTGCTTCATGTTAAGGTTAGTGGAGCTTATCATAAGATAGATGTAAAAGTGCATCATGAAGAATACGATAAGACAGCTTATGCAGATAACAAACGGAATGTATATCATAGAGTTCTGCTCTGCCCAATATTTATACATTGGAATCCCGACCATAAATCCTATAGCGAAGATGATATCTATGGCACCCATGATAGTGCCCTGCTTGAAATTCTTCTTGAAAGAATCCCAGAAATCATGTAGCAAAAACGCATTTCTTTCCTGAGAATAATTTCGGCAAACCTTTGTCATTGCAGCCGTTGCAGGTCCTACCAATACTGACGGTATCGCCAGTAAGAGCCATATTGGATTTGATGTCATAAGCATAAGTATAACCATAAGCGTCAGCGGTATGCAGAAAACGAAATACAGCAAATTAAGCTCCATAAGCTTCCACATATGCCTGCCATAGACTTCAAAAAACTTAAAAATACCCTTTTTCTCCTGAGGTGCTTTAAGCACACCTCTGCCAGGGGTATTGTAATTACCAAATAAAGACATTACACCGCTCCTTAAAATTAATAGTCCCCGAAATTGCCCCGAATTTTATTTCATTCTTTGTATACTGTATACTAAATTCGTCCTGCAAAAATAATCGTCAGCAGACATTCAAGCGCAGCCGCAACAGCCGCCGCTGCTTCAAGCACAAGAAACTTAACAGCATAAAGCCGCACCGTCTGTCGCAGACCGCCATGCTGTCCTTCAGAAAAAACAATGCACAGCAGGATATTTGACATAGCGACAGCTTCCCTTGCGGCTATCATAAGTGCCGCCGCTGTTATGACTGCAGGAAGAAGTACAAACATGGCTGAAAGTAATGCACCATGTCCGCCGTAAATGCTGTAAAGCTGAGACATTGCAACACCCCAGCCCATGCCACGCAACAGCAATACTGCAACAGCTAAAGGCTGTCCCAGTGAAGAAAAACCTGACAAAAACACAACCGCTAAAAAAACAGTCGAACTGAAAAAAGACCTCACAAGTATTTCTTCAAGATCACCTGACGACCTCACGTCAACAAAGCTGTTTGAAAACACCGACAGCATTGAAAGCTCGTCGCTGCCCATAAAGCAAAAAGTAACAGCACCCAAAAGCGCACCAATCAGGATAGCTCCTGCAAAAAATGCAAGAACTCCGCTTTTGTATATGCCTGTCCCGCTGTTCATTATACATCACTCCTTTGAGTAATGTATATGCCACGGTGCAGAAAAAATAACTATTTTGAAAGCTCGTAAGCTCTCTTAGTGCAAGCCTTGCAGCAGTCCTCAACAGCCTTTGGCAGACCGCCCTCACGGAGCTTTTCAAGACCAGCGATAGTTGTGCCACCCTTTGATGATACCATTTCAATAAGCTCGTCAAGTGACTTGCCACTGTCAGTTATCATTTTGGCAGAGCCGATAAGCGACTTTGCAAAAAGATCTCTTGCAACTGTTTCATCAATATCAACGCTCTTCGCATACTCTACGAATGCCTGAGCATACAGATAGATAAAAGCAGGAGATGAGCCGTTTATTGCTATTATCTCTTTCATTTTATCCTTTGATATGACGGCATACATGCCGCATGAGCCAAAGATATTGCAAACAAGCTCAAACTCCTCATCTGTTACGCTGTCAGAACGTGAAAGAGCAGTTGCGCCCTCCCCAAGAAGAAGAGGAGTGTTTGGCATAACAAGCACTACCTTTACGCCAGCCACAGTTTTTGAAGCGATATAATCATCTGTAATGCCTGCGCATATAGAAACTATGACAGTATCTTTCGTTACCGCAGGAGCTATCTCATCAAGCACCTCGTCAAGCTGCTGAGGCTTAATTGCAAGAAAAACATATTCTGACTTTTCAACTACCTCTGCACAGCCTGAACATTTTACTGTTCCAAGCTCGTCAAGTCTATCAAGTATCGGAGCATATTTATCAAAAGCGTAAAGCTGAATATTCTTACCCATTTTACTGCCTGCAATGCCTTTCATGATAGCATAGCCCATATTTCCTGCACCGATAAAACCAACATTTATCATACACTCAAGACCTTTCTGAATAAAAGGCAGAAGCCTGCCTTAAAAATAACTTAATTTTAATTATACACTAAATCTCAACGGATTTCAAGTGTTTCACCTAAATTTCACATTAGTACCCCATTTTTCTTGTATATTTTCACGCAAAAAAGCAGCGACATTTCTGCCGCTGCTTTAAATCATATATTTGTCGCTTTATGTCCAAACTGTGATCTTACTTTTTCATAAGCAAACTTCACAGCAGGCAGGAATATCATGAGCAAGATCAGATCCACAGGGAGCTGGATAAGATTTTTCGCTATTCTCGGTGTGCAGTATGTAAGAAAACCGCTCATTCCTTCTTTGGTGAGGTTTGTGATGCCAAAAGTCTTGTTTACATAAAGTGTATACAGGAAATAAGAATTAAGTCCTATATTACAGAAAAGTATAACACTTCCTCTTGCAATTGCGATCCTTATGTAGCTTTGAAGCTTTTTGTTGTTAAAATCGCACTTATACAACAGACAGCCGTAGATGATACCTGAAATAATAACTACCATTGCAAGCTGTGGGCTGTAGGCTCTCGGAGATTTGTTCTGCACTATATATCCTAGAAAGTCAAGCACAAATGTAGACATTCCGCATACCACAGGTCCGTAAAGCATACCTATAGTACAGGTTGCAAGAAAAGTGAAACCGATCCTCAAGTCAGGCGTTACCTCAATGGAAAATGATCTGATAGCAAACGCCAACGCTATCAGTATTCCTGCAGTTGTCAATGTTCTAAGATCTTTCAGTGACTTGAAAGAGTCATAGAACATTCTTCCGAAGCTCTTCATAAATTTACCTCCTTATTCTGCGAGCTTGTCGCTTTGTGCATAACGGAGCATAAAAACAGCTCTGCACACTACCCATGCGGGATGTGCAGAGCCGCTATAAAAAGCTTCAATTACACATTCAGCGGGATGCGAAAACCGAACCGCAAAGGTTCTACCTTTTTCGTTCCGACGGCAACTCCCCGTCCGACGGACACTTAACGCTCAGTTTTCTACTCTGTAATATGTCAAAGTCTTAAAGACTCAGACCTCATGAAAAATTAGAATGCAGTTTCATTGAGGATCTTGTAAAGCTCTTCCTCGAAAGGCTTCTTCATTGAAAGAGCCTCCTGAATATCTACATCATATATCTTGTTGTCCTTCATACCAACAACTCTGTTGCCAATGCCCTGCTCGAGCAGTTCAACAGCGTGATAGCCCATTTCAGTTGCGACAACTCTATCTCTTACTGTAGGAGAGCCGCCTCTCTGAACATGACCGAGAATAGTAGCTCTTGACTCGACACCAGTAATATCCTGAAGAGTTCTTGTGATATACTCTGTCTTGCCAACACCCTCAGCAACTACAATGATAAAATGTGTCTTGCCTGACTTCTTTGTCTGCTCCATCTTCTGAGCAATAGCATTGAGGTCATAAGGCTTCTCAGGTGTGATAACAGCCTCAGCGCCTACAGCAGCAGCAACGTTGATAGCAATGTGACCAGCGTTTCTGCCCATTACCTCAACTACTGAACATCTGTCATGTGACTGTGCTGTATCTCTGATCTTATCGATCATTTCCATAGCCGTGTTCATAGCTGTGTCATAACCGATAGTATATTCTGTGCATGAAATATCGTTGTCTATAGTACCAGGCAGACCGATACATGGGATACCCTGTGCTGAAAGATCAGCCGCACCTCTGAATGAACCGTCACCACCGATAACTACGATACCGTCAAGACCCATTTCAAGACACTTATCTCTGCCCTTCTTTACGCCCTCGATATCTCTGAATTCAGGACATCTTGCAGTATAAAGACAAGTACCGCCTCTCTGGATTATGCCTGAAACAGTTCTTGCATTCATCTCAATAACTTCACCGTTAAGAAGACCGTTATATCCTCTGAGGATACCTACGACTTCCATACCCTTTGCAAGACCAGCTCTGCATACTGCTCTGACAGCAGCGTTCATTCCCGGAGCATCTCCTCCGCTGGTAAGTACACCAATTTTCTTAGCCATGTAAAATACCTCCAAACCAGGAAACAATTTATCCTGTTACTTTCCTAATAATCTATAATGAGCATAGCACAAAGCCCCTGAATTGTCAAGGGCTTTGTTTATTTTTTAACATTTTATTAAACGTTTTCGTTATTCAGCAGGCACAACAGCCGGAGCTGGTGTTGTTTCAGAAGAGCTGCCTGTGTTCGTATCAGGCTTAGGCTCTGTTGCCTTTGTTGTAGTGGTCGTAGTAGTCACAAGACCTGCGGAAACTGTAACTGTAAGCACATCACCATTTTTAACATTCACAGTGTTTCCAACATTAACGCTTGTCGCCATAACATATCCTGCAGAAACAGAGCTTGAGAAATCGGTAACGACCTTATACTTGATATTATAAGAATCAAGTAACTCAAGGTAAGCCTTCTTTGACAGACCAGAGAAATCAGGAACAGGAACATTTTCAGGGCCTGCACATACTTTAAGAACAAGCTCATTTTTCAAAGACGGATCAAAATCAGTACCCTCTGGTATGCTCTGCTCTTTAACAACGTCCTTATCGTCAACATCAGAATAATAATATTCAGCCTTGATAGTAAAATCCTCACCAAGCTGTTTTACAACAGTATTGTATTCCAGACCCACAACGTTAGGCATTATAGCGCCATAGCCATATTCTGACTGACTTTCAGCATCAGTCACCTTAGGCGTAGCAACTGTGGTGCTGTAAACGAATACCTCACTGTCAACTCCATCTGCATCATCAGAAGAAATGACCTTACCCTCAGACGAGTCATTATTGCTGTCCGACGGACCTGAAAACAACTCATATAGCAGAAAAACTGAAAGCAAAAGCACTATCACAAGCACCGTCCAGCCTATTATCGTAGCCGTTTTATTCTTAGGCTTTTCTTCCTCACGAGTCTGCTGTGGCATTTGCCTTGACTGCGTTCTTTGTCTTGGAACATGCTGTATAGGGATAGTCTGAGTTGAACCCTTAGGGTGTTCCATATGCGTTGTATGCTGCTCAAAAAGTGCAGTAACAAGCTCTGAAACTGTCTGTATTCTTTCTTCGCCACGAACTCTCATAGCTCTTGAAAGAACTCGTGAGATATGCTGTGGTATTCTCGGATTGACTCTGCAAGCTTCGACCATAGTATCATTCTTTGTTCGGGTATAAGCGTCAAGGGGCATACAGCCTGTTAGTATTCTATAAAGAACTGCAGCAAGTGCATAAACGTCAGTCCATGTGCCCTGCCATTCTAACGAAGAATATTGCTCAGGGGCGGTATATCCTGAATAGAACTCAGGAGAAAGCCCTGTATTAGATGTTCTTATAGAACTTATGCAAAAGCCTGTAAGTTTAAGCTCACAATCAGTTGTAACAATAATATTTTCAGGAGATATTCCCCTGTGTATGATACCTGCATTATGTATAATGCTCAATGTTGTAAACAATGGAACAAAAAGCTTTTTGACCTGTTCCCATGTGAGAAAGCCTGTATTTGACTGTAAAAATTTCTTTAGCGTCACGCCCTCCACATATTCGAGTATGACATAGGTCGTATTATTCTCGCAAAACATATCCTTTGCCGTGGCGATATGCTGAAGATTTCTCATGCGTGAAAGAACTTTGTTAACGTCTGCAAACTCAGACATAAATGTCTTATACTTAGCCAGACAATCTGGATTCACCACAAGTCGCTGACTTTCGCTATCTCTTTCGCAAAGAGTGTCAGGCATATACTCTCTTGCCACACACTTGCATTTGCCAACCATATCGTAGCAAATGTAAGACGCACCCTCACCATTATATGAAAGCATTTTTCCGACTATATATCTGTTGTCAAGCACTGTTCTCGGTGCAAGATAAGCCTGTAAATGCGGGATATCGTCGGTATAGCTACAATAATGACAGCGACCGTCAGAACCAAGTTCGTTCATACAGCCCATACATAATTTAGTACTAGGATCCATACCGAACCTCCTTTTTACGTTATTCATCAATTTATATTAGCAACAAACCGAGCATAAGTCAAGTTTTTTTGTGCAATTGTAGAATTTACGCAACAATTTGTATTTCTTTTGTAACATTATGACCCTTTTACAGATACTCAGGATAAATAAGCGTAGAAGAATAATACAGATACTTATTATCCGTATCGAACGTTACATTAAGCACCACAGGCTGATCATCGCCTGCGTCATTCTCATACCAATAGCGGTATATATAATTTTTAGTGTCTTTTGACCATACGATGCCGTAATATTCAAGGTCTATGGCATCTGACAAGCTACTCCACTTTGCTCCTTGTTCAAACTTATCAAGGTTGATAGCTTTACTCTTCTTTTCACCGTTTGCATTGTTTTTAAGCACCTTGAAATTTGAATATTTTACAGTTTGTATACGTTCTTCATCATCAACAGTAACAAGCGCCGCCCATTCAGGATAATTTATGCCATCAACATTAACACTGTCATCAGACTCAATGATATAATCAAAATTCAGTGCATTGTTCACTCCCTGAAAAGCCGATTCGTCCTTAAAGTGCATATCAAGCTTTTTCTGAGCCTTTGCAACATCAACGCCGATATATTCAGAAATACTCTCAGCGGTGTTTTCACCCTTTCCGCTTATAATATTTACAACGATAAGGACGACAAGCACCACAAGAAGCACTACCGCCACCGTTATAAGAATAAGCTTGAGCTTGCTTTCAAACAATTTATGTTTTTTCTCACCCACTATTTCCACATTTAGCGGTTTATTCTGCTTTTTGAAACGCTTCATGATAGATGTATTTTTGTCTGGTCTTAATCTTGTGTCACAGTTAGGACAGAAAATGTCATCATCGTCAACTGACTTGTGGCATTTAGGACACTCCATAAAAACAACTCCCTTTTGCAACATCCGTGCATTTGCACACTTTTTCAAAACAAGTATACCATAATCTCTGTAAAAAGTCAACAAACGAAAAACAGCGGACAGGAGTCTATCCGCTGTAAAAAACATATATCAGAAGTGCATCTGGTCAGGGTCTTCGATATCCTTTGCAAAACAGCCTGCAACAGGTATCGTTTTGCTGCGATATTTTGAAAGGCCTGCTGCTGTCTCATCGTCAACGATAAATGCCTTATCAACAACTGCATTCTTCGCTTTAAGTGTCATGACCTGAACACCTATAGTATCTCTCGTGGACTTAGGCATAAGAAGTGCTGTATCAAATATCATTGCTCTTCCGTTAGTTGTGCGAAGCATTATCTCAGCGTTATCCTGCACAAAGAACATTCCCACAAGCTTAGCCTTTGCAGAATAAGCGTTGGCAAGCTTCTTTCTGTTGGTCTTTGTTTCATAGGCATTGAGCGGCACTTTTGCCACCTTTCCGTTTTCAAAACAGAATATCATATAGCCCGAATAATCTACAGTATTCACCATGGACACAACGCCCTCACCGTCATCAAAACCAAGCTTTGCAGGAATATAGTCGCCAAGAGAGCTTGCCTTTGTGTCGGCAAACTGCGATACCTTGGTCTTATACACAGCCGCCTTGTCTGAGAAGAACAGAAGCTCCGTTTTGTTGGTGCTTTCCATTTCCTGAAGCGGACCGTCGCCCTCTTTATACTTCTGCTCGCTTGCCATTCTCAGTGATTGCGGAGTACATTTCTTGAAATAACCACTTTGAGATAGGAAAAGCTTGCAGGCGTAGTCAGGGATATCGTCCTCTATGTCTATCTCCTCGATATCAGTCTTATAATAGAACTGAGTTTTTCTTGGCTGACCATACTTCTTTGAAACTTCCTTTAATTCGGAAATGATGATATTCTTTATTTTTCTGTCGCTTCCAAGAATATCTTCAAGCTCTGCAATAGCTTTTTCAAGATCCTCAGTTTCGGCAGTTCTTTTGAGGATATACTCACGGTTAAGGTGTCTGAGCTTTATTTCAGCCACATAATCAGCCTGTATCTCATCAATGCCGAATCCAACCATAAGGTTAGGAACGACTTCGGTTTCTTCCTCTGTCTCCCTGATTATCTTTATAGCCTTGTCTATATCAAGGAGTATCTTTCCAAGACCTTTCAGAAGGTGAAGCTTGTCTTTCTTCTTTGCAAGGTCAAAGCTTGTTCTGCGTCGAACGCAATCCATTCTGAACGCTACCCATTCTTTAATTATATCATAAACGCCCATTATTCTTGGATAGCCGTGAACAAGTATATAGAAATTGCATGAATACGAGTCCTGAAGCGGCGTCAGCTTATAAAGCTTTTGCATAAGCTTGTCAGGGTCTACGCCCTTTTTGATATCTATACCTATTTTCAGACCGTTAATGTCCGTTTCATCACGGATATATGATACCTCTCTTATCTTGCCTGCCTTAACGAGAGCAATTATCTTCTCGATTATTGCTTCAACTGTGGTAGTGGCAGGTATCTCAACGATCTCAAGACACCTTGACTCCTTGTCATACTGATATTTTGCTCTCAGCTTAACAGAGCCTTTTCCTGTGCGGTATATCTTATCAAGCTCCTCCTCATCATAGAGAAGTGAAGCACCTCCCGGAAAGTCAGGTCCTTTCAGCGTTTCAAGAGCGTTGAAATCAGGATTTTTCATAAGTCCGATAGTTGTCTCACAAACCTCGCTGAGATTGAACGGACAAACTGATGAAGCCATAGAAACGCCTATACCAACATTTGCATTAACAAGTATTGACGGGTAAGTAGCAGGAAGCAAGGTCGGCTCTGTGGTAGTGTTATCATAGTTAGGAACAAAATCAACAGTGTCCTTGTCTATATCTCCGAAAAGCTCCTGACAGATAGGCATGAGCTTTGCCTCAGTGTATCGAGAGGCAGCATAAGCCATATCTCTTGAATATGCCTTACCGAAGTTACCCTTACTCATTACATATGGGTGCAAAAGTGCTTCATTGCCCTGTGAAAATCTTACCATGGTTTCATATATAGCACCGTCGCCGTGAGGATTGAGCCTCATGGTCGCACCAACGATATTGGCAGACTTTGTGAGCTTTCCGTTTAAAAGTCCCATTTTATACATGGTATAAAGCAGTTTTCTGTGTGAGGGCTTAAAGCCGTCTATCTCTGGGAACGCTCTTGATACCAAAACGCTCATGGCATATGGCATATAGTTCTTTTCAAGGGACATTGTTATCTTTTCGTCTGCAACAAGTCCTGCACCCTCGATATATGCGTTGTTATTTGGTTTAGCAGTCTTTTTAGGCTCTGCCTTTTTTCTTGCCATAAAATCTATCCTTTCATAAAGTTCGTAAGGTCAGTGCACTTTTTGCCTGTATACTGCATAGCGATCCTGCTTTCGGGATCGGCGTCAAACATATACAGCACCGCAATAAAAATAAATTCAAGTGGTTTCATAAGGATATAGACCACATCAGCACGCAATTTCGTCGATATATGCTGTGAAATGGGATATCCGTGTTTATCGTAAAAGCTTCTCACACATTTGTGAAAACGTGGAAGCTTATCCTGTATAAGCTCTTCAAATGCGTTTGCAACACAAAGCTGTCTGTTCACAACTATCTTATCCCCACGCCGCAGACCCATTCGCTGAGGTTTGACGAGCTTAACGTGTCCCCCTGCCGCAACTGTGCAAAGATAATGCCCTTGTGAGTAATCAGGCGGCGGAGGTATCTGCTGAGAAAACGTCCAATCGGCTGTTTCCGTGAAAGCCTTTACTATGCTGTCAGGGCGCTGTCCAAATAAAACAAGTATCAAAAGCATCACCGCAAGGAGCGGTATCATTGCCACAAAGCTGATAAGATACCAACCAAGGCTTTTTGTGAGAAGCTTATTAAGCCAGCCCATAAAGCCGCTTTTCTCCACCGAATTGCTGAGATATCCCGTCTGCGCCTTTATTTCACGGCGAATGAGCCTTACGGACATAAGCATATAATTCATTGGAAAAACCAACATCATCACCGTGAAAAAGTTATCCATATTCTTCAAAAGCTGTATCACCAGCAGTATATCAAGCACATTGCCCATATACACCCCTGCAATGAGCATAGCCGCAAACAACGGCGGTTTTCTCTTTGTTATAACACTCAACAGTACAATGCACACCATAGCTATAAAAAACAGGAAGAAAAAACTAAACCTATACTCCCCTGCTATGGGTGTATGAAATTCCCCATGAACAGTTAGAGGAACATCATATTCAACGCCAAGACCTAACCCGTCAAGGTCAAAAACAGACAGCAGCGAACCGATTACCACCGTCAGCACATCAAACAGCGGTCTGTCCAATTCTTTAGGTGCATTCTCAAAAAGCCTTATAACATTTATTACTGTGAAAAACAATGGAAGTCCAACACATATCACAAGCGCAGACGACCATATAAAAATTGCGTCCATAATGCTCTCCCCTCAAACAGCTTATGAAATATCTGCCATATCCAGATAATCAACACCATTATTGGTGATGAAATCTTTTCTTCCCTGCAGATCGTCACCCAAGAGCATATCGAACATCCATTGTGTCTGCTCGATATCGTCAGGCTCTATCTTTATAAGACGTCTTGTGGCAGGGTCCATTGTCGTAAGGCTCATCATCTCCGCCTCGTTCTCTCCAAGACCTTTTGAACGCTGGATATCAAACTTTTTATTGCCTATCATTTTGAGTATCTTTGTCTTTTCGTTCTCGTCATATGCAAAGTAAGTCTTGTCGGAAGTCGTTATCTCAAAGAGCGGTGACTCCGCAATATAAACATATCCTTTTTCAATAAGGGTCGGCACAAGTCTGTAAAGCATTGTGAGTATAAGCGTTCTGATATGGAAGCCGTCAACATCGGCATCAGTACAGATAACTATCTTGTTCCAACGAAGATTGTCAAGATTGAACATAGATATCTCCTTGTTCTTGCCAGTCTTGACCTCAACGCCGCAGCCTATGACTTTTATAAGATCTGTGATTATCTCGTTCTTGAAAATCTTATCATAGTCAGCTTTCAAACAGTTGAGTATCTTTCCTCTCACAGGGATAACAGCCTGAAACTCTGCATTTCTTGCCATTTTTACAGAACCGAGCGCCGAGTCGCCCTCCACGATATAAAGCTCACGCTGAGAAAGGTCTTTTGAACGGCAGTCAACGAATTTCTGCACTTGATTTGAAAGGTCGATAGAGCCTGCAAGCTTTTTCTTCAGGTCTATTCTTGACTTCTCAGCCTTTTCACGGCTTCTCTTGTTTACAAGAACCTGCTCTGCTATCTTCACCGCTTCGTCAGGATTTTCAATAAAGTATATCTCGAGATTGTGCTTCAAGAACTCTGTCATGCACTCCTTGATAAACTTGTTTGTGATAGCTTTCTTTGTCTGATTGGCATATGAAGTCTGTGTAGAAAAAGAACTTGAAACAAGCACCAAGCAATCCTCGATATCCTGAAAAGTAATAGGCTTTTCGTTTTTCAGATACTTATTATTGCTTTTGAGATAAGCATTTATCTGAGATGTGAAAGCACTCTTTACAGCGTCCTCCGGTGAGCCACCATGTTCCAGAAAGCTTGAATTGTGATAATATTCAAGACATTTTACCTGATTAGAAAAAGTGAACGCCACAGAAAGCTTTACCTTGTAATCGTCCTTGTCCTCACGGTCACGACCCTTGCGGTCGCCTGTGAAAAACTGCACCGAGGTCAGAGGCTTTTCACCTGCTATCTCTGCAACATAATCAGCGATACCATTCTCATAATAGAACGTCTTTTCTTCAAAAGAATTGTTCTCACGCTGTATACGCAGGATAAATGTGATATTAGGGTTTACTACAGCCTGCTTTTTCAGAACGTCCTCAAAATATTCGTTCTCAATTTTTATATCAGTGAAAACTTCAAGGTCAGGTCGCCAATGTGTCTTTGTACCTGTCTTTTTCTGCTTTGTTTCTTCCTTTTTAAGACCGCCAACGTTTCTTCCCTTTTCAAAGTGCAGGTCATACTTATATCCGTCACGGAAAACTTCGACGTCCATAAACTCAGATGAATACTGCGTCGCACAAGCACCTAGTCCGTTAAGACCCAACGAATATTCATAGTTATCTCCGCCGTTATTATTATACTTGCCGCCTGCATAAAGCTCGCAGTAAACAAGCTCCCAGTTATATTTTTTCTCACGCTGGTTATAGTCAACAGGACAACCACGTCCGAAGTCTTCCACCTCGATAGAATCGTCATTGTACTTTGTAACGATTATCTTATCGCCATGACCGTCACGAGCCTCGTCTATAGAGTTTGAAAGAATTTCAAAAACAGAATGTTTACAGCCCTCAAGTCCGTCAGAGCCGAATATTACCGCAGGACGCTTTCTTACTCTGTCCTCCCCCTTAAGGGATACTATATCTTCATTTGTATATTCCTTTTTATTTGCCATTTCTCATTTCCTTTCTTACGGATCTGAAGAATTTTTTACATACAAATTATATTATAACACAAAGTCAACGATTTTGTAAATACATTAATTAAACATTTTTCAGAACAATGCCGAACGTTTGTTTTGTTACTAATAAACAAAAATATAGGCTATTGATTATTTGAAAAAAATATTATATAATATAGGTAGCTTAAAAAAATCGGAGGACAAAATGGATATTACAATAAATGCACCGCAGACCGAAAGCAACTCAAACTCTGCCAAAGCAATGTCCCTTAACAATGGGCTGATATGGTTCATATGCTTTGTTCCGCTTATCGGCTTGTTTCTTGAAAACTATGCAAACTCTGCCACCGCAGGAGCTTTTCTGTGGATACTTGTTCCGCTGTTCATGATAGGCTGTTCCATTGCAGATTGCAAACAGCTTATAAAGCATGGCATTAACGCAAAGCACCTTTACAAGTGGGTATGGCTAACGCCTTTTTATGTTTATAAGCGTGAAAAGCTTTGTGGAAGAGAGCGTTATAAAGCAATAATGTGTGGATTTTTCATTATCGCTGCACTGTTCATGAATGGTTTTACGCAGAGCATAAAAATAGACAACGACTATATGCTCGTATCTGCACAGAACAGTTATGTGCAAAGCCTTGACAACTTTTCGGGAAATTCAGCAAAGGTAATCGGTGAGTGCATAGCTTCTTATCTTGGTGAGGACGCAAAGTGGGATTGCACAAAGAACGATCACAACTACACAGTAACAGTAAAAGGCAAACATGGCTCTGATAACTACACTATTTCCTTTTTAATAGTATATGACGGCTTCACCTACAGAAAATTCACCATTTCAGACGTGATAAAAAATAAAGTTTCACTCCGTGACGATGAATTTAGTGCTGTATGCAAAGAGATATTCACAGAAGATAAAAGCGGCACCGACAGTAGCAATGAAGAAAGTTCAAATTCACAAACAAAATAATTTTATGAGCGGACTTTGTTCCGCTCTTTTTGTTGTCAGTGTACATAAATGTGTACAAACTGATCCCGCACGATTAGTGTATATGCACAAAGGTGATAAATTTGTCACTTTTCTATTGACTTTGCAAAGTAAAAGTGATATTATTGTCACATAAGGTGATAAATAAATCACCTTGTATATGTTTAAATCACAAATGAAAGAAGATGTAGAAATGAATGACAAAACGGAGATAAAAACAGACAAAATATCATACAGAAAGTATTACAGACAGATGGGTATTTTGGGCACGCTGGGTGGAGCGATGTGGATATTCTATTGGGTTATGGAAAAGGTGCTGCCTGCGATAAAGAAAGGGCACACACTTACCAATGTGATAAACCTTATCGTATCTTTGGGAACGCTTGCGCTAATCGCCATATGCATAACAAAGATGATATCCACGGTCGGCAAAAGAGATACAAATGACGAGCTTACTCAGCAGACAACAGCAAAGGTCAATCAGACTTTTATAACGTTCCTGTTCACGATTGCCTGCCTGTTTATTTCAGTTATGACTTTGTTTTCCGATATTTTAGGAAGATTTAAGGTCACACTAAACGAATATGTTATAACGGGCTTGATATGGTTTTGCTATGCGGTGTACAATTTTATAGGTCTGTATTTTGAAAGTAAGTTCGATGATGATGAGAACTAGAGGGATAAAAATGAAAGCGAAAAAAGAAAAGAAAAAGATAACTCTGAGAGAATATCACAAAAAGCGTATGGTAACAGGAATTGCAATACTTGTCACAGAGATATTTGAAAAGACTGCGGAGCATTACAAGCTTGATAATACAACATGGGCGACAGTGATATTCGTTGTGTTGGCTGCTATGACGGCATTATTTGCAGTAATATGGCTGTATGCAAGCTGTCAGAAAGTTGACAAAGAGGACGAAATGGCAAAAGAAAATATGCTCAAGGCACATCAAAGTATCACAAAAATGTTTTTGATAATATTAGCAGTAGTGATCTTTATATCAATGTTCTGGGAAGGAAGTATAACCATAAAGATAAACAGCGACAGACTATATCAAGTATGGTTTATATTCTGGTTCAGTTATATGACCCTTGAAAGCGGATTTTTCCTCCACCATGAGGGCAAGCTCAGCACCGATGAGGAGGACGAGTAATGCCGGAGCTAAAAACAAAACTCAAGGAATATCGTGCCAAGCTTGACATGAAGCAGGGTGACCTTGCCGAAAAAGTGGGCGTCAGGCGTGAAACTATCATACGTCTTGAAAAAGGACAATACAATCCGTCATTAAAGCTTGCAATGGATATTGCAAAGGTATTTGGTGTATCTGTAGAGGATATTTTTTCATTCGAAGATGAATAAAGCTGAAAATACAGTAAAGCAGACGGTTTGCAGGATTTTGGTGCAGAAGAAAAGCATATGCTGAAAATGCAAATACAGACATATAAGCACATATTCTAACGTAGACAGTTAAATATTGAATATACGTTGCTTATGCTATGATTATCTTTAGTTTACGCCATATTACTGTGTATATTAGTGTAAAAGGCAAAAGTGAAATGAATTGTGAGAAATCGAGAGAAATGGAGCAAAACGAAGAGAATTAAAGAGAATGAGGGATATAAATTAAAAATTCAGCGTTTTGGCTATTGACAATCGTGAAAAGCTGTTGTATAATAGACATCGTTGTGAGTTCACAGGGCGAAAAATGCGGCTGTGAACAGACTTTTTAAAATTCTGAATGGAGGAAATAATATGTCAACTTATATGCCAAAAGCAGGCGACATTACTCGCACATGGTATATTCTCGACGCTGAAGGTCAGTCACTCGGTAGAGTTGCTGCTAAGGCTGCTCACATTCTTCGTGGTAAGCACAAGCCAACTTACGCACCACACGCTGACTGCGGCGACCATGTAATCATCATCAACACAGATAAGGCTGTTCTCACAGGCAAGAAGCTTGATCAGAAGTCTTACAAGTGGCACACAGGCTGGATCGGCGGTCTTAAGGAGATCAAGTATTCAGATATGATGGCTAATCAGTCAGACAGAGCTATGACAATTGCTGTTGAGGGTATGCTCCCTAACAACACACTTGGCAGAGCTGCTGCAAAGAGACTCAGAGTATACAAGGGTGCTGAGCATAACAATGTTGCTCAGAAGCCTGTTAAATACGAACTGTAAGGAAGGAGCAATTTAGATGTACGAATCAAAGCAGCCATATTTCTATGGCACAGGTAGAAGAAAACATTCTGTTGCCCGTGTTCGTGTTTACGAGGGTACAGGTAAGATCACAATCAACGGCAGAGACATTGACGATTACTTCGGTCTTGAGACACTCAAGCTCATCGTTCGTCAGCCATTTGCTGTAACAGATACAATGGATAAGTACGATATCGTTTGCACAGTAACAGGCGGTGGAGTAACAGGTCAGGCTGGTGCAATCAGACACGGTCTTTCAAGAGCTCTTCTTCAGGCTAGCGATGAGTTCAGACCTCTCCTCAAGAAGGAAGGCTTCCTCACTCGTGACCCAAGAATGAAGGAAAGAAAGAAGTACGGTCTCAAAGCCGCAAGACGTGCTCCACAGTTCTCAAAGAGATAATAATATCCCTATCGGGAATATTCAAAATCACGTATTTACGCTGTTTTGTTTGGTTTGGGTTTATCTGAAATATGGTGGAATTCGAACGGTAACTAACAGGTAACCAACAAAGATTAAGGCATTCATCGGTTGATGGATGCCTTAAATATTTTAATTTTCACGAAAGGATGTGAACAAAATGTATTATATCAGCAAAGTACATATACAGCGATTTCGTTCAATAATGGATATGGAATTCAATATTTCAGATTATAGTATGCCTGTAGCAATTTGTGGTCAAAATAATGTAGGCAAAACTAATACATTAAGAGCTATTAATTTATTCTTTAATCCAAATACTTTTAATCCTAATACTGATATTCCCGAATTAAAAAAAGCTCAACGTGGTGGTAGTTACTATCCTAAAATAACGCTTGACTTTACTTCAGTAGATAATCATTCTCCCAAAATGAGAATAATAAGGGATTTTTCAAATATTGAAAATGACGACGGATTAAAAGGGTACTCACTTCGAAGAGGCAACACTCATCAGTTAACGGTTAATGAGATAAATGATTTTATCTCCAAAATTGAATTTCGTTTGATCAAGTCCATTGATGTAAACATTCCTAAACTGGTAGATGATTTAACAAGTGATATGCTTGATATTAAATTTGATAAATCAAGATTTGTAGCCGCAAAAAAAGACTTAAAGGATGTTTTTGAAAAATATACTGACTTACTACAAGAAATATTAAATTCTTTCTCTTCAGAAATATCTGATACATTTCATATTTTTAAAGATAATTGGAATGTATCATTCAATGTTCCTAAAAAATCTGATAAATTTAGAGATATTATTTCCGATGATGTTGATTTAAAAATCGACGACAATAGTGGTATGGGGGTATCAAACAAAGGGTCTGGTTTACAAAGATTGGCTATTATTTTACTAAATATAGAATTAATAAAACGAATATCTCCAAGAAAGAAAAGCTCTTATATATTATGTATTGATGAACCGGATATATTTCTTCACAGTGGATTACAGAAAAAGTTATATCAGTTTATACTTGATAGCGGATTTCAAACATTTTATACAACCCATTCTGAGCACTTTATTGACAAGAATTTACGCAATATTGTGTTTTTAGAGGGGGTGCTTAGTCATAAATTTAGCAAAAGGAAAAATAAAGAAATATATTATCTTGATACAAATACCGTTCCGTTAAACACTGAAGATGGTTATAAAAAAATATGTGAACATTTAGGAATAGAACCTGTTCTTATTTCAGATCCTGTTCTCGCTAAATACAACCTTATCGTCGAAGGCGAATGCGATGAAAAATATTTATCTAAGCTGGCAAGTTATTATGGAATTAATCATAGCGAGATTAAATTTATTATTGCCGGCGGGGTAAATCGAATTAATCCTATGTTAGATGTATATAATTCTTTTTCTGACAATCAATCTGACAAACCTATTGTTCATGTACTGTATGATGATGATAACGCCGGGCGTACAGCGTATGATAGTATCAATGGAGATCTAGGGAAACCTAATAAATTTACAAATATAAATATTAAACCTTTTATTATAAACAATTACGCAGGTAAACGATCTAATAACGGAAACTATGAAATAGAAGATTTGATGTATCCAGAAATAGTATGCTTTTTACTTAATACTTTTTTATCGGAAAAAGGTATGAATATCATTGGAACTGACAATGTTTTAGAAGATATTGTTGAACCAAGATATGTTAAAGAAGGTATATTAAAAGTCTGTGATATTTACACAGGTCAGAGAAATAAGGGAATACGGACATCTCCTTTACAATCCGGAGTGAAAAGAAGAATGTGCGAATTATTTGATATTTCAAATTCTCAAATAAAAAGCACACTTGATCAAGCTCGTATAGATCACCCAAGTGTCGAAGAATTTGTACATCGTATATTTAATTTTGAATAACTTTTTCTAGAAAATAATAACCGCTGAGAGATTACTTCCCTCAGCGGTTATTTTATACCTATATCCTATTAATAGCCTCCAACATTTCCTGCACATTAACGTGCGTATAGACCTTCTCGGTCAATGACATTGCACCCGAATAACCGACGATCTTCTTTATCAGCGTAGGCGATACCTCTTTCTCGGTCATCATCGAGATACAGGTGTGACGGGTATCGTGGGGCTTGTGGGAGTAGCCAATCAGCTCCATAACAGGTGTCCAGTAGGAATCGTAGTAGTTGCGGTAGATGAACTGCTTGCCGTCGGGAGTATGGAGCAGATACTCGTTGCCGTCCTCATACCACTTTTTAAAGAACGGATATGTCCTGTCGTGTATCGGAACAACACGAATACCACTTTCTGTCTTGCTCTCCACTACCTTGAAGCAGTGTTCCTCAATGTTGACGTTCTCACGTTTCAGGTCAAGCAGCTCGGACACACGAACACCGCTGTATATCAGCATCAGGACGATCTGTGCGTAGAGATTGTTTTCCTGCAGCCACAGAGCATCTATTTCTTCCCTGCTGAAAGGAGAACGGTCTGTCTTGTTCGAGTTCTTGTCCTTGAACTTGATAATATCCACATACTCAGAGTAATCTTTCATGCAGATCTCATACTTCATGGCATACTCATACATCTGGCTGAACACTACTTTCAGCTTACGGAGTGTGGGATAGTTCTTACCGCAGTTGTCCACAACGCCCTGCAAGTCTGTTAGCTTTAATTCCTTGAATACTCTGTCGTGCAGGGGTTCACAGGTATTATACGATGCTTTGTAGGCTTTTGCGTTGCTGTACGAGATCGTGGAGAACTTTTTCGCCGACCACTTCTCAAAGACTTCGGCAAAAGTGATTTTGGAAGCTTCAATGTCATAGGGATTCTTATTGTAGTCCATGAGCATTTCAAGCCATTTAGCCCTGGTCGGAGCATAGCCGATAGTGATGTATTGCTGTTTACGCTTGCCTGTCTTTGTGTCAATATCCCAGCTGACTGTCTTGCGGACGATGTAGGGATTCAATGCCAACAACTTAAGCGTAATTGGCATTGCACCCCTCAGACCTCGAATTTGAATAAAAGAAAGAGAGATTTTTATGAGAAGAAAAACGAATAAAAAACAGAAAAACAAGCGTAACATATTCCTGAAAATCAGAGTCACCGAGGAAGAGCTTGAAGCATTCAAGCGTAAGTATAAAAACAGCCGCTGTAAATCATTCAGCGACTTCGTAAGGCGATGTGTCTTCGACGGTCTGATTCTGCTTATAGACAATGAAAAAATGCAGAGACTTTATTCAATGCTAAACAGCATCAATAATAATGTCAATCAGATCAAAGTCAGAGTCACGAAAAACGATGACACTTACGCCGATGATTTCAAGGAGATCGAGGAACGTATTCTTGAGATATGAAGGATCCTGTTTTTTTTCAGAAGCTGGCTCCAAGGGAATAGATTTCAAGACAATATGCACTGGTAAAATAATAATTCTTGCTGCGCATTTCACAAGAATTATTACAATCATTCCGTAGAGCTGGACTCTGGAATATTTATCCGCTATAATGGATTCACAACAATAATTTATGGAGGCGATTTTATGTTTAGAATACCCAAACTCGCAATGCCGAGAACACGCACAGTCACTACCATCTGCAACGACAAAAAAGAAGTCAGGGACGATTACGAAGAAGCGAAGGATTTCTTTCTCAGGCAGATGATGACTACATAGGGTGAGGAACGTGACCGAGCAGAGTGTATTTACATTCAGCTCATACACGGGTTGGAGGAGTGTTCGGACGAGGATGAATAAGAGAAGATAATTAAGAACTCTCGGCTGAATCTACTGGGAGTTCTCTTTTTTAAAAAATGAACATGTAGGTTTGTCAATCATATTGGACACTATCATTAAGAAATTCGATAGGCGAAA
>OJOK01000530.1_pt1 | contig 22618 bp, 15 predicted proteins | sample 1598051 | NCBI WGS metagenome assembly OJOK01 (sample SAMN01915205, study PRJEB22387) | human gut metagenome | isolation source: stool | host: Homo sapiens | place: USA
GACGCTGAAGCAGACCGAATGCCGCAAAAGGAACAAAAAAATAGCCGCCGCTGTCTACCTGTATCAGGCGGACAGCGACGGCGAATGGGGCGAGCTGCGATTTGATTTTGAAAACGGCGCAGCGGAGATCGTGAGGCTGGCAGATTGGGACACGACAACGTCCAACATCTTTGCAAAACGGCGATACGGTTTGTGCAGGGCTTACCGGAAGCGAGACTGCTGAACTCCGTGGTCGTACTGTTTGAGATGGACGTTCTGGAAAGACCGCTCCCTCTGACGAAAGCGGCAAAAGAATCGAATGGCAATTCCTCACACACGATCTCTCTGCGGCAGACGGAGCGCTGGAAAACAGGTGAAACGATTACCGCTGCTGTCTACGAATATCTGGTAGACAACGACGGCGAATGGGGTGAACTGCGGTTTGACTTTGAGAACGGCACAGCCGAGATCGTAAAACTGGCAGATTGGGACACGGTGAAATCTAACGTCTTTGCAAAAACGGCGATCCGGTTTGTTCAGAAATTGCCGGAGGCGAGACTGCTGAAATCTGTGGCCGTGCCGTTTTGGAAAGGCAGGGCATACTTACCCGCAGAGCATGACCTTTACACAGAATACGCCGTCCTGATAGGTAACCGTACTCACCCCGCCGGATTTTTCTGCGATGTGACGGACGGACTGAAGTCCGACACCGTCTCCTTTTCGCTTGGAGGACTGAAAGACACCACCTTTTTCGCGGATGACTCCGTCATAGGTGTTTTCAACCTGAATCAGTGCCAGACTGTTGTCATGCAGATAGGCGGTCAGTTTGATCCTGCGTCGGGCAGGCGCAGTGCGCAGGCTGGCTTCCAGTGCATTTTCCAGCAGATTCGAGAGAACCAGACACAGATTGATCTCGTCTACAGGAAGACATTCCGGCAGATCAATCTGCACGGAAAATGGGATCTGCTCCCGCTTCGCAAGTGCGCAGTAATACCCGACCACGCTGTCTGCCGCCCGGTTTTCGCAGAAATGCATTTCAAGACTTGGAATTCTGGAAACCGCACCGGAGAGATAGGCTTTGATCTTTTCAAGATTCCCTTCTTCTGCAAGGGCAGCGAGCTGACATAGTTGGTGGCGCAGATCGTGCCGCGCCTGCCGGGCTTCCTCAATGGCAGCTTTCAGGCTTTCGTAGCGCTGCTGCTGCATAGAAAGCAGCTGGTTCTCCTGCTGCAATCTCACATTCCGGTTGATGCTGATCGCCATCAGAAGGAAGATTGCGTTGAAGAAAAGCATCAAAAACAAAAGTGTGATACTGATCACAAAATACCCCTGCAAAACACGCCCGGTATAGAGCGTGTCCGCATACTTGGGAATCATAAACAGATTCAGCGCAATGAACACCAGCGGCAGCACCCAGAACACATACCAGGTCTGCGCAAAATTTTCATCCTCGACCATTCTCCGCACGCTGTGCGTCGCAGGATAATAGGCGATGGCGGCAAACAGCCAGCAGATCGCATGATAGCAAATCGCAGATCGCAGGCAGAACCACGGCGCAGCCTGCGCCTGCGGCAAACCGGCCAGCATAGCGGCGTTGATCGCTCTTGAAAGGCTGTTGATACAGGCAAATACCGCACAGACGGACAACGCAATCGTTCCGGATTTCCAAAGCGAAATCCGGAGCGTTTTTATGTAGATCACGACTGCAAGCAAGGTTAGGGCTGCAAGCATCGGCGCAGTCGGCATGCGGCGCGCATAGCACACCACGCCTCCGGCGGCGCAAAGCAGCGCAAGCAGCGGAACAAGCCACAAAACAAGCTTTGACAGCGGCTGCTTTAAGCTGGATTTTGCCGGGAAGTAGGCAAGCAGCATGCCGGGAATCACCACGCCGAGCTCCAGAATTGGACGCAGCAGCTCCATTATACCATACGCCCCCTTTGAAGCAGGAACTCCATAAATGCCTGCCGGGCACTTTTCAGAAGGTCCTGACTGACAAACACGCGGCTTCCGTCCGCCATGCGGAAGGCGGTGCCTTCCAGATCCTTCGCGTGTTCCAGATTCACGATCACGCCGCGCCCGCACACAAAAAAGCGTGTGTCATCCTTTAGTGGGGCGATGAACGTCTTGAAGGGTTGGCGTGTGGCAAGCGTCTTTTGGACCGTCGTATGGACGTAGATCAAGTGGGCGAAGTGTTCTGCGTAGACGATGTCCTGATAGCGCAGATGGATCTCGCTTCCCTCCACCTTTAGCTCCATATATTTGTCCGGCTGCGGTACGCGGGCAAGCAGCTCGTCCGTCAGCGCGTCGATGTCCGCGTCGGTAAAGGGCTTGACCAGATAGTGCAGCGCCCGTACCTGAAAGCCCTCCAGCGCATGGTCGGTCGAGGTCGTGGTAAAAACCAGCAGGCAATCCGTGTCGGTTTTCCGCAGCGTCCTTGCCGCCTCCATGCCGGTCATGCCATCCATATAAATATCCAGAAATGCGGCAGTAAAGGGCGCTTTCCTTGCCGCTTCCAGAAATGTCTCGCCGCTTTCGTATTCCAGAATATCCGCCTGCACATTTCTCCGGTGAAGCTGCTGCTCCAGCCGGTCTTTCAGCAGTGCACGTTCCGCAGCAAGATCATCCACAATCGCAATTCTCATGCAGGGTTCTCTCCTTGTGCTTGAATTCCAAGATAATTATATCACAGCGTGTCGAGGATGACAAAGAACCGCTGTCGGAATTCGTGCCAAAATCGCCCCTTTCGTGCTACGGCGCTTGAAAAAACCGAATGGCCTTTTTATACTGAGCGCAAGCAAAATGCCAAATCGGATGAAGGAAGGAGGGAAATCTGTGTATCGTATTGCCGTGCTGGCAGAACAGGAAGCAGAGCGGCAGCGCTACGCCGAGCAAATTACCCGGTTTTGTGAAGCGAAGGGGCTGTTTCCGCAGGTCATGCAATATGACGACCAGGAACGCTTTTTTGAAACGGCGCAGAAAGATGCTCCAACCAATGCCGTCATTGCACTTTCCGGAGTGGCAGGACTGAATGCAGCGGAGCATCTTCGCTCCTTATGCCCCGCGTGCCGGATGATCTGGTGCAGCGACTTGGATTTCTCCCTTCACGCCTTCCGGCTGCGGGCAGACTATTTCCTGCTGGAGCCGGTTTCCGAGGAAGCATTCCGGCGAGGACTGAATGCCTGGATTGAATAAACGGGCATCGAACCAAACCAAGACAACAAGCACAAAAATGGAGGATATCAATGAAAAAGAAAAAGTTACAATGTTCTGTACCAACCCTTCTGCTGGCCGGTGTGTTGTGCCTGACATTGGCGGCCTGCGGTGCGAAGCAGTCTTCCGACATGCTTGCATCGGATACAGACTCCGCGGCAAGCGCCGCCCTGCCGGTAAAGGCCATGAATGCCAAGCGTGTCGATGAAAACCCCTATATGGCAAAGAGCGACGCCAACATTCACCACGACGGCTACAATACCGACTCTACGGATGAAGTCCTGCCGCTTGGCATCTATCCGGAGATCAATGTTTCCTATGAAAAAACCAACGCGAACGCTTCGCCTGCCATTTACTTTGACAGCTACGGCCACGCAGTCGTTCCGCTGCTCGGCGGCATCGCCATCCGCGATCTGAATGCCGAAGAGACGAAGACTCTTGGCTATTTCTCTCCGAAGCAGCACGACGGCGGTGGTTACGTCATCCAGAGCTCCTACACGTTCCTTGACTCGGAAAACCGCATCGTCTGCCCCACCAGCAACAACCATGTGCTGATGCTGCGGGCAACCGATGAAGCAGGAAACGTCCTGCCGGAGTTTGAAAAGGTACTGGACATTGACATCAAGGCGGCAGCCGAAGCTGCGCTCGGCAAGGAGCTGACGCAGAATCTTCTTTCCGTGGTCTTTGACTACGACGGCAACCTCTGGTTTGCCACCGGCGGCTTCCGCATCTATCCCGAGCGTGAGCAGCAGGGCGTGCTCGGCTACATCGCCCACTCGGCGATCGAGGCGATCCTAAACGGAGAGCAGGCCGACCTTTCGAAGGCTGTCTTTGTCCACGAGCTGACCCCCGGCGAGGGTGCGGAAAACGGGATTGCCGCCTCCAAGGACGGCGCGGTCATCCTGACGAACCAGAACTGCTATCTGCTGCGTGCCAATAACGGTGTCGAGGCTGTCTGGTGCACGCCGTATGAGAGCGCAGGCGCAAAGGTGAGCGGCGAAGGCGATAAGACCACCGGCGGCGGTCTTGCCTGGGGCGGTGGCTGCTCCCCGTCGCTGACGCCGGATCTTGTGATGTTCACCGACAATGCGGATCCAGTCAAGCTGCTGGCGCTCGATATGAAGACCGGTGAGATCGTTGCAAGCATGCCGGTGCTGGATGATCTGCCCGAGGGCTATCAGGTAGCGGTTGAAAACTCTGCCATCGTCTATGATGACAGCGAGGGCACCGTCAGCACTATCGTGTGCAACTGGTTCGGCGCAGGCAGCGCAGGCCTTGCCGATCCCGACAGCGATTCCTCCATCCAGAGCTACGCCAACATCTATGACATGAACTGGCTGACGAAGGGCAACTGCATGATCGCGCCCGGCGTCGAGCGCGTGGACACCGTGAAAACCGATTCCGGCTATGAGATGAAGAGCATCTGGTCTCGAAATGACCTGAGCGATACATCGATTCTCAAGCTCTCCACCGCGACGGGCTATATCTACGGCTATGTGCAGGATCTGGAAAGTGGCATGTGGCAGTACATCATTCTGGACTTTGCCACCGGCGAGACGGTATTCACCATGGACGTCTCCAACAAATATGGCTACAATAACATGGCTATCGGTATGTATGCCGGAAACAGCGGCAACGCGCTCTACTGCCCGACGGGCTATCTGGAGCTGCTGTGCTTGCAGGACCGCTTTGTGTATCTTCCCGAAATGCCCTACCGCAAGGTCGATCTCGATAAGGCCGCGCGGAACGTACTGACACAGGAACAGTTTGAGCAGGACGGCGGTGACGGCACGGTCGCCAGCTGGCGCAATACTGTGACGGTCGAAAATGTTCATCCCAACACGACGGTCTCGTTCCGGATGAACAACCTTTCCGGGGACACCGCCGGGCTGAAGCTCTATGCCTACGGTGCAGACAGAAAGCTGGCGGAGGTCGGCAAAGAGCTGTGGTCGATCACGGATGAGACAGGCGCTGCCGTGGATACCCTGTCCGATGGCACACTGTATGAGCTGCGTGTGAGCGTCGCGGATGGCAGCGCGTTCGACCTGAGCGAGGCGGAAAGGGAGATCAAAATTTCCGTTGTACTTGCGAAGTAAGACTCAAGGAAGGCTGTCAAAAAACTACAAAATCACCCCCGTTTCTGATTGATATGCTCCCTTTATGAGAGACAGTGAAATAAATACACTGTCAATCACGAAGGGAGCATTATTCATGTCAAGAAGGAAAACCAGCAGATCAGAGCAACTGTCGGCGGCGAAAGCCTCTGCATGACCTGTGGACGCGTCAGCCCTTTGTCCACGCAGTCTACCTTTGAGGACTTGGCGGTGGATTTCGAGGGTACAACCGCCAGTGGCGCGGAGCGATTCTACCGGCGGACGCTTGACAAGCTGCTGGAAAGCAGGCTTGTCCATACCGTGACGCTGAAGCAGACCGAATGCCGCAAAAGGAACAAAAAATAGCCGTCGTTGTCTACCTATATCAGGTAGACAACGACGGCGAATGGGGAGAGATCAGATTTGACTTTGCAACCGGCACAGCGGAGATCGTCTGGCTGGCGGAGTGGGACACGATAAAGTCCAATGTCTTTGCGAGGACGGCGATTCGGTACATACAGAGCTTACCGGAGGCAAAGCCGCCAAGTGAGGCTGTTGTGATGTTTGATCAAGCATTGTGAGCCTAAAAATTTATAGCTCTTATTCAAGCAATCGCTTGATTTATTTTGCGAAGTCTGATATCTTATTATAAGAAACATTGGATAATGCACAGAAATGGGGGGATTGTGTTTTGAGGGAAGAAAAGAAAGCTGAAAAGAGACAGGAGCTTGTAGACGTCTGCCTTGACTGCTTTGTCGAAAAGGGGCTGACCGTTGCCACCACGAAAGATCTCTGTAAGGCGGCAAAGCTGCAAAACGGCGGCATCTACTATTACTTCTCCACCAAAGAGGAAATCGTTCTTGCCTGCGCAGAGGAAGCGATCAGTCGAATTGAAAAAGGTGCGTTTGCCATCGTGCTTGAAGATATTAGTGACATCAAAAGCATGATGGATCATCTCGGTGCGCTGGCGGATAAAATGTCGCCTACCATGCGCTTTCTGGTCAGCGTATGTGTGTCGCGCGAATACGGAGAAAAGGTAAAGCCTTCCCTTGTGCGGCTTGCGGCAAGATACCCTTATTACACGGGCAGGATTGCGGAGATCCTCGGCTGCACCGACGAAGAGGTTGCGCCGTTCGTTCATCTGTCGATCCTCGCCATCAACAATTATATGATCTTTGCCGAGCGAGCGCTGTTTGACCCACAAATCGAAGCGGTCAAAAAAGAGCTTTCAAGGCTTGCGGAAAGAAAGGGGCGGAATAATCGATAGTTTACCATAAAGAGAAAATCACAAACGACTTCATCGTTAATCCATACGCACAAACCGTTCCGAGGAGATGACCAAAAACAGAAGAGAATCATAGGAGGACAACATGAAAAAGATACTTGCAATTCTACTATCGCTGCTTACGCTGCTTTCCTGCGGGCTTCTTTCCGCCTGCTCTGCCCAAAAAACGCAGCCGGATACACCGGATACTGAAACCGTGTGGGAAACGGTCAGCGAGGCATACATCTATGCGTTCCCGCTGGTGCTGACCGACGCAACCAAAACATTATCGACCAATACGGACGGGACCATGACTGGCCGTGCGCCCATCAATCAGTTCAACCATACAAAAAAGCTGGCGGACGCCTCTTTCCGCACCGTCGTGACGCCGAACGTCGATACCGTCTATTCGCAGGCATGGCTTGACATCAGCACAGAGCCTATGGTCTACGTCCTGCCGGAAACGGATCGCTTCTGCAATGTGCAGCTTCTGGATGCGTGGACGAACACCGCCGCCGTGCTGGACAAGGCGGGTGCTTATGCCATTGCGCTTCCCGGCTGGGAGGGCGAGCTGCCCGACGGTGTGACGCGCGTGGACGTGCCCACCGCAACGGTGTGGTCGATCACCCGCACGGTGCTGTCCGGGAACGAGGATCTGCCCAATGTCTATGCCATTCAGGAGCAGATGCAGCTCCTGCCTCTTTCGGCTTATATACAGGGAGGCGAGTATACCGCACCGCAGGGAGCTTATAAAGAGGAAAATGACTTTGTTCCCGTGAACAAGGTGCTTTCCATGACGCCAGCAGAGTTTTTCAATACGGCGAACGCTCTGATGCAGGTCAACCCGCCCGCCGATGCGGATAAGGAACTGCTGAAGAAACTCTCCGCCATCAACGTGGGCGCGGGTAAGACCTTCGACGCCGCTCTCCTGGGCGAAGGAGCTGCCGAGCGCTGGACGCAGATGCTTCAGGGGCTTCGCGCCACGCTTGCCGCCGACGGCGCGAAGTATGCGCAGAAACTCGGTCAGTGGATCTATTACGGCAAGCCCATCGGCGACTTCGGCACGGAGTATACCTACCGCGCGATGGTAGCGCTGGTGGGGCTTGGCGCCAACACCGTGGACGTGGCGATCTATCCCAAGACAGCGGTGGATGAGACCGGCGCAGCGCTGACCGGAGAAAAGAAGTATACGCTCCACTTTGAAACCCTTCCTCCTACGCTGGAGGGCGGCTTCTGGTCCGTGACCGCCTACGGAGAGGATGATTTCCTCATTGACAATTCCATCGACCGCTACTGCATCAACGACCGCTCCGACTTCAAGCTGAATGCGGACGGCACATTGGATATTATCCTGTCCAAGGATGCACCGGAAGACACCTCTAACTGGCTGCCTGTTTCCGACGGGGAATTTCATCTGTTCATGCGGATCTATGTACCGGATATAACAGCACTGGATAGCTGGCAGCCACCTGTTATCCGCGAACAATAAGGAGATGGAAAAAGAATGGCTATGAAACGCATTGCAGCAATGCTTCTTACATCGGTACTGCTGCTGTCCTGCGTCGGCTGTGCGCAGGATGGGCGCAAAGAGCCGAACGCAGAAAAGGCAGACCTGGGTCTGACCGCCGAGGTCAAGCCCGCCACAGACTTTACGGCAAAGGCAAATGCCGCCGTCTACGATGAACTTGACTTCGATGATAAGCAGGAATATGAATTCGCCACCCGCGGACTGGTCGACGCGCCGGAAACACTGGAACTGAAGGACGAGGATGGGACGATCCTCTGGAGTCAGGAAGCCTATGCGTTCCTGGACGATTATGAAAAAGCGCCTGACAGTGTGAATCCCAGCCTCTGGGAGAACACGAAGAACAACCATGCCTATGGTCTTTTTGAAGTGACGGATGGCATCTATCAGGTCCGCGGCTATGACATGGCAAATCTCACTGTTGTCAAGGGTGATACCGGCTGGATCGTCTTTGACACGCTGATGAGCGTGGAGTGCAGTCAGGCTGCCATGCAGCTGATCGAAAAGAACCTTGGTAAATTCCCGGTCAAGGCCGTCATCATCTCTCATTCCCACGCCGACCATTTTGGCGGCATCGCCGGCGTAATGGCGAAAGAGGATAAGGCAGACGAGACACTTTCTATTGAAGATCAGCTCGCCAGCGGCAAGATCCCCGTGATCACGCCTGTGGGCTTCACGGAGCACTCTGTGAAGGAAAATGTCTACGCCGGTAAGGGTATGGGCCGCCGCAGCAATTATCAGTATGGCGTCCTTCTGACCCCCGGTGTGACCGGCAAGCTGGCGCAGGGCATCGGCATGGGACAGTCCACCGGAACGGTCTCGTTCATGACGCCCAGCTATGAAATCACGCAGTCTGGCGAAAAGCTGGCGATCGACGGTGTGGAGCTGGAGTTCCAGCTCACGCCGGGTACGGAAGCGCCCGCCGAAATGAACACGTGGCTGCCCCAGTACAAGGCGCTGTGGATGGCGGAAAACTGCACCGGCACGCTCCACAACCTCTACACGCTGCGCGGCGCGGAGGTGCGCGACGGCGCGGCATGGGCAAGCTATATCACCGAGGCCATTTCCCTTTACGGCAAGGACGCGGAGGTCACCTTCCAGTCCCACAACTGGCCGCACTGGGGAAACAACGTGGTGAACGACTACATGGTCAACACGGCTGCCGTGTATAAGTTCATCAACGACCAGACTCTGACCTATATCAATCAGGGCTACACCAGCGACGAGATCTCCAACATGATCGAGCTGCCGGAGGCGCTCAATAAAATCTGGTACACCCGCCAGTACTACGGGACGGTCGCCCACAACGCCAAGGCGGTCTACCAGAAGTTCATGGGATGGTATGACAGCAACCCTGTCAACCTGAACCCCCTCACGCCAAGCGACAGCGCAAAAAAATGGGTGGAGTACCTGTGGGATGTTGACAAGGTCCTGCAAATGGCAAAGGCGGATTTTGACAAGGGTGAATATCAGTGGGTCGCCGAGGTCACAAACACCATCGTCTTTGCCGACCCGACGAACACCGACGCGCGGCTTCTGTGCGCCGATGCACTGGAGCAGCTGGGGTATCAGGCGGAGTCCGGCCCGTGGCGCAACGAATATCTGACCGCCGCGCAGGAGCTGCGCCATGGAAACGCCAATTTCACCGCTTCCACCAAATCTACCGGCGACATGGTCAAGGCCCTCTCCGCGCCCATGCTGTTTGACTATATGGCCATTGTCATGGACAAGCAGGCGCTGGCTGACCGCGACTTCACCATGAACGTGATCCTGCCTGACGTGGGCGAACAGCACATGCTCCGCGTGAAGAATGGTGTGCTGCTGGTCTATGCGGATACATCGTCTGATGATGCGGACGTGTCTATTACCTGCCCGAAGAATGCGCTGTTTGCGATCCTGACCAACAATCAGGAAACGGTTGCAAAGGCCGTCAAGGTCGAGGGCAGCGCAGAACTGTTGACGCTGATGATGGAGAATATGAACCAGTTCCCGATCACCGGGACCAATCCCTTCAACATCATCGAGCCGTAACGGCTTCGCGGGGCGGTCCGTGGGAAGACCGCCCCGCTCGAGAGAAAACAGCGAGATGCTTTCAACGCAAATCAAAAGCTGTCTGTTTCTGTTGGAAACAGACAGCTTTTGCAGCCTTACGGTTGCCCTGCACACCCGAATCTGTCAGCCAACAGTAAAAATTAGAATTACTTCCTTATCACTGTTAAGCCAATGGTTTCAAGGCTTTCTTTGTTTTTCAGTGTAAAGATCACACCTCTGAAAATCCGAAAAAGCGCACAAAAAAGCGCACAGCCGTCTGAAAACCTGAGATATCCCTAAGAGAAAGGGTGTATCTTCATGGCTCATATCAGGGCAAACACAAAGAATGGTAAAATCGTTTCCTATCGCTTCACAGTTTGTTTAGGCCGAGACTGCAACGGAAAGCAAATCCGAAAATACACTACATGGCCCATCCCACCCGATACAAGCACAGCCAAGGCAAAAAAGCTGCTGAACGTGCTGCTGATATTTGGGAACAGGAGCTTATGAACGAGTATCATAAAAAGCTCGAAGCAGAATCAGCAGGCAAGGCATATCAGATACCGGCAGAAAAACGCCACGACGATTTTGTTTCCTTCGTCAATGATGTCTGGTTTCCTCTTCAAGTCCGTGATGGTAAGCATAAGCCCAAAACCATCGCTTTCTATGAGAGTATGACAAAGCTGCTCCTCCCCTGCTTTAGTGGCTCCACCTTACGTTAATGGAATTCAGCATTCAAGGAGACATCTTCTTTTTCTATGATACATTGTCAGAGGAAGAAAAGGAAACTGTTCGCAAGCGCATGAGGGCAAAGTATAAAGGTAATATAGTAGGCGCCCCTAAAATCGATGATTTTTTAGAAGAACTCGAACGTGATTATGGCATTCGGTTGAAGAGGTTGCCGGTAACGAGCGTCGTTGCAGTGTGAGCGCGAAACAGCTTTCCTTCAAATTCCTGTGGACTTTTTCTGTCTGGGTGCTATCATACTGAGTGTTCAACTCGGGTAATGAGATGAACTTCTACAAGACTTGCAGAAAGGTGACCTTATGAAAAAACGAATTCAAGCCGCGGCGCTTGCACTATGCGCCCTTATACTCTTTGCCACGGCTACCGGCTGCGGCAAGCAGGAAAAAACGGCTACAGAGCAGCCTGCGCTGGAGGCGGTGGAATATTCCAACCTGACCGATGAGGATTCCAGAAAACAGCTTTCCGAGCTTCTCACGGATGCGGGAATCGAAGAATCACGCATTGCTGCTCTACTGAATCGAGTGGAACAGTTTAACGCCAGCGTCAAGAGCGAATGGCTGACCGATGGCTTCGAGAGCGCCGCGCCGACCGACACCAAGTATGATCCCTACGAAATGCAGGATGAATGGACAGCGGCAAACGGCAGCTTTCCCGGTTATAACTGCCGCATTACAGCATTTGGCCTGTTCAGCGAATTCATCACAGCAGGAGCCGACCAGCCGGAGGTACAGGGCGAGGACTCGCTCTTTACCGATTTAGAGACAGTCGACGCCGATCCTAACGCGCTCTGCGGTGACAGCATCTCCAAATTCTGTGCGCTGTTTGCACCGGTGAACGCCGCGGACAGCACAGAGGTCGAAGCGCAGGTCAAAGTGCTTCAGGAGGGCTGGGCAACCCGCGGCATCGCGTTTGCCGACAGCAAAGCGAGCATGATCTCTGTTGTCTTCCATGATAAATTCTCGGATGAGGACAATACGCTCTTCATTGGTCATATCGGCGTGCTGCTGCCAGCGGAGGACGGTACGATGTACTTCATCGAAAAGGTGGCGTTCCAGGAGCCGTACCGTTTAAGAACCGCACGGAGCTGAGCGACTACCTGATGGAGAAATACGATACCTCATGGGGCCAGGATACGACACACCCCTTCATCATGGAGAACGATACTCTGATGGACGGATACCGACCGAACCCTCTGGAGGAAACAAACCCTTAAAATTGAAACAGCAGCGGGATGGCATTGCCATTCCGCTGCTTCTACTTTACAGAACAGGCACACAACGCCAGAAAGGAGAAAGCCCATGAATATCCGCAAGCCTACAGATTACAGCATCCTATTTTCCGAACTGGACAGACTTATGGCTGAGCAGCTTTCACAGATGAATTTGTACTGCGAGATTGGTCGGCTGGTCAGCAGCGAAGCAGAGAAAGGCGCGGCTGTTGTAGCCTCTGAACATCTGCGAGCGGCCTATCCTGCGGCTGATGGCTTTTCTCTCCGCAATTTGCGTATGCGGGCGTTTTACGCGACCTATGAAGAATCCCCTGAAATCACACGGCTGGCGATGAACCTCGGCTGGACGCAGAATGTGGCGATTTAAGAGTGGGGCAGCAGCAACGAGGAGCGGGCGTGGTACATCCGAGCTGTGCTGCGCTTCGGCTAGAAGAAAGCAAAACTGCTGGAAGCCATAGAATCTCAGGCATGGCTGCATTCTTCTCTCGACGAGCAAGCGGTTTCCTGCTATACTGGTGGAAAAGAAGCAACGCAGGAGAGCGAGAGCGATGAAAAAGATACTCTTTGTGTGTCACGGCATTATTTACAGAAATCTCTAAAATCCCCTGTAATATCAAGGCTTTTCAGGCTTGAAGGTAGTGCTACTACACCACTACTACACCAGTGAGTCTCGATGTGACAAAAATTTTGAAATCGAGGTCAAGCTTATGGAAAGCAAAAAGAATATCAATGGAATGGATTATGTGCTGGCAGGAGATTACTACATTCCGGATCTGAAGCTTCCCAATGAGGAACGCCCTATCGGAAAATATGGGCGGATGTACCTGGAGTATTTGAAAGAGCATAGCCCTATGAGATTTAACGATCTGGTTCTGGAAGGACAGCTCTGGACTTACCTTGCCGATTTGAACGAGCAGACACAGGAGCGTTTGTCCCTGATTGTTGAGCAGATGAAGGTATCTGAGGGCGTGACTGAGGAATTGAAAGCAGCAGACCAGATGGCCTGGATTCGAGCCATGAACAGTATCCACAATCGGGCAGAGGAAATTGTGTTGGAAGAAATCGTATATAGATAATATCTTGCCGGACTTCATTTTCGATGGAGTCCGGCTTTCTATATCCAGAAGCAGTATTTTCTGCGTCGGCAAAAAGTGCAACAACTTCGCCTTGAATGCTATTGATATTTTTGCCGATGGAATGGTATACTATATAATAGATTAATGTAGTTTTTTGGATATATGAGATTGGAGTGTATGGCTCTTTTGCAGCAAAAACCCTTGCTAACAGATTAAATGCAAAGGAATTTCGTTGTGCTGTAGACAATTTTGTGCAACAAGCAGAAATGGAATTGGGACAATATTACAAGACTAAGGATGTGAAGGGTAATGAAGGTGTTGTGCGTCATATTATTTTGAGTGAGGTGTTAATTTGTCCTGAATGTGATAAGGAACTGTCATATTTTGAAAATGGCACCAAGCGCAACCCTGTGCAGTTCACAAAGACAATAACCTGCCCTCATTGCGGAAAAACTCATGATACGGATACTTTCAAGCCTGCACTTGAAAATATTTATGATTCACTGTTGAAAAAGGAAATTGTCCGGAAAAAGCGTGAGCCTGTGTGGGTATATGGCACAACAAATGGAAAAAACTGGGATCGCAAGGTGAATGACGAAGATAGAGTTCTTATTAAAATGTTGGAAGAACAAGAGTTTGAAGAATCTGATATACCGAGGGAAATTTGCTGGGGCGAACTTCATAGAACTGGTTATCATTTAGGCATTACTCATTTGCATCAGTTCTACACTAAAAGAAACTATACTGTTATGTTCAAACTCTGGAAACTAACGGAGCGGTATCCCAACAACGTTCGAGAAGCATTACAGCTTCTTTTGCTCAGTTATAATTCGACGCATTGTACTTTGATGACTCGTGTAGTTGCAAAACGAAATGCTAAAGATTTTGTTTTAACGGGTGCTCAAAGTGGTGTTTTATACATTAGTAAATTACCTGTCGAAAAAAATATTCTTTTGGGATTGAAGCGTAAGTCGATTCCATTTGAGGAAGCATATGGTTTATTAGAAAAATGTACTGGAGAACTTATAATCCACAATTCTTCGAGTGAGAAAATGTTGGAGAAAACAGGATCGATTGATTTTGTGTTTACAGATCCTCCTTTCGGAGATTTTATACCTTATGCTGAAGTCAACCAGATTAACGAATTATGGTTGAATCATACAACGGATCGAGAAAAAGAGATTATTAGTCCTTCTCAGGAAAAAAGTGTAGCTGATTACCAATGTATGTTGACAAGAGTGTTTACAGAAATATCTCGTGTGCTTAAACCAGACCATTATGCTGCAGTAGTATTTCATGCAGCTAAAGCTAAAATATGGGAAGCTTTTGAACATGCTATCTTAGATTCTGGTTTAGCTGTTTGTATGACAAGCATACAGGGAATGAGAGGCTTACCAATCATACCTTGGCAATCTTCGGTACACAAAGATCTCACGCAGCGCCTTATAAGGAAACAACGATTATTTCCTAAGCAGACATTATCTGTTCGACTTCGGTTTGGCGTTTATAAAAACTGTATGTTTTCAAAAAACAAAATAATTCAATGTAATTGATAGGAAGCATCCAACTTCAACGGTTGGGTGCTTTTCTTTTGCCCTAAAAATTGTTATTCATTATAGATTGAGCATTTTATCGAGTGCGCACCGCAGTGGAAGATCCTCTGTACAAGGTCATAAAATCCTGGAAAAGGCACTGTAAAAATGAACTTACTCTACCTACTAGGCAATAAAATGATGCTTCAAAATCCATTATACTTTTCTCAAAGCTAAAGCAAGCCACCTTCCCTTAGGAACTAAGGGCGCATTTCTATACCGGTTATTCCATTCCGATATGTGCGTTCTCCGAAGGTAAATGCAAAGACCCATGCTGCGTTAAAGCCGATTTTGGATGAAATGAAGAAAGAAAAATAGCCTTCATTGATTCCAGCGGTGCAAAAGCAGCAGTTCACGCCAAACAGCCCCGGTCCCCTATGAAAGGGACCGGGGCTGTTTTTTTGCGTCACTTCATGGAGCGTGCCAGGAACGCGGCGATCTGCGCGCGGGTGCAGGTACCGGTGGGGTCGAAATGACCGTTACCCACGCCGGTGGTAATGCCGTTCTCCACGGCCCAAGCCACGGCCTGCGCGTAATAGCTGTCAGTGGGAACATCGGTGAAGTTCGCCGTACCACCCGCCGTGGGCTGGCCCACGGCCCGCCACAGCATCGTCACCATCTGGGCGCGGTTGATGGCGGCGTTGTGGTTCGCGCCGTCGGAAACGCCCTTGTCCTTGGCCCAGTTCTGTGCCTTTTCGTACCAGGTGTTACCGCCGTTCAAGTCCGCGCCGTTCTGCCGCGCAAGGATCGTCCAAAGCTGGGCGCGGGTGGTGGAGGCGTTGGGCGCGTAGATCGTGGCGCTCATGCCGTTCACCAGTCCGCGGGCGCTCACGAAGTCGATCTCGTCCTTGGCCCAGTGGTCTTGCGTATCGATGAAGCCCTTGGAGTTGTCAACGATCTTCACCGTCGCGCTGCCGTCCACGGTCAACTGGATACCGTCCTCGGTGGGAATGGAATCCTTCAAAATTTCCTCCGTGCCGTCGGGGTGGACGAGCACCGCCACCGTACCGGGGGTCACGTTGGAAACAGGAATTTCCACCTTGGTCTCGCCCGCGCCCTTGGGAAGCTCGATGCTCACCGTGGGGGCGGTGCTGCTGTTCTGGGTGGCCTCGACCTCCACAGGAACCTTGACCGCCTCGCCGTTCTTCTTCGCGTCCTCAACAGCCTTGCCGCTGACCTTGGCCGCCGCCTCGGTCTGGCCGTTTTTGTCGATTTTCACCGTGCCGGTGGAGCCGTCAGCGGCCTTGTTCTCGGTGACGGAACTGCCGTCCTTCTTCGTCTCGGCCTTGGTCACGGAGCCGTCCTTGCCGGTGGTGGTTTGGGTCACAGAGCCGTCTCTCCGGGTCTCGGTCTTGGTGGTAGAGCCGTCGGTATTGTTCTTCGTCTCCGTTTTAATGACCGGATTGCTGTCATGGCTGTCCCGGTCGGAGGAAGATCCGCCGGAACTGCCGCCCGTAGAGCTGCCGGGCTGAGAGGGCGTAGTGCCGCCGGTCACGGTGACCGTGCAGGTGGCGGATTTGCCCGAACCGTCCGCCGCGGTGGCGGTGATCGTCGCGGCACCTGCCTTGACCGCCGTCACGGTGCCGTCAGGGGCTACCGTGGCAACATCCTCGTCAGAGGATGCCCAAGTCAAAGCCTTGTTGGCGGCGTTCTCAGGCGCGACCGTGGCGGTCAGCGTTTCGCTGTTTCCAACAGAAATCGAAGTTTCCGCCTTGTTAAGCGTGATTTGGGAAACAGGGACGATCTCGGGCGGCGTCACGGTGCGGACGTAGCCGCAGACGTTACAGGTGGTGTCCGCATCATCGTCGTAGACGTGCGCCGCTTTGTCCTTGATGCTTTCGGACTGATTCGGGCACGCCGCATCGGTGCATTCGTGCCAGTGATTCGTACCGTCCTTGCTCCAATCGCCGTAGCGGTGCTCGTGCGCGGGCGGGGTGACGGTGCGGACATAGCCGCAGACGTTACAGGTAGTGTCCGCGTCATCGGTGTAGATGTGCGCCGCTTTGTCCTTGATACTTTCGGACTGATTCGGGCACGCCGCGTCGGTGCATTCGTGCCAGTGGTTCGTACCGTCCTTGCTCCAATCGCCGTAGCGGTGCTCGTGCGCGGGCGGCGTCACGGTGAGCGTCGCGGGCTCGGAGTATACGGGAGGCGTGCTCACGCGGTCACTGCCCGTATGGTTGTTCGTGTTCCAGAGCACACAGCGGAACAGCTGGCCGCTCTGTGCCGCCGTGACGGACGGGATCGTATAGCTGGGCGTGTAGTTCCAGAAGTCCGCCGTACTTTTGCCGCCGGCGCCTTCGATGTCCGTCCAGTTTTGGCCGCCGTCGGTGCTGCTCTGCCACTGATACTCCAGCGTGTTGAGATATTGATCGATCAGCTTGGCGGAGAATGTCACCGAATCACCCGCAGCCGCGGACACGCTCTGCGGCTGCTCCGTGACCACGGGCGTGACGCACACATTGAGCCGCCAGTAACCGGTCACGGTCTTGACCGTATTGCCGGGATAGGTCAGCGTGACATGGAAGCAAACACTCTGATAGTCCATCTCATCCGTGATGGTGATGGGATAGGATTCGCCCGCGGGTGGGATCGCAGCCCACTCCTCTTCCGTTGGCATAACGTTTCTGCAGTACTTCCAGCGGTATTTTGCTGTGACGCCCGTCAGAGAGCTTACGGGATACCAGGTACTATTGTCGTATAAACCGGCGATAATCGTTGCGATCTCGCCCTGAATGAAGTCGCCGTTTCCCCGCATGGGCGAGGCCGCGCCGCGCAGATATGCGGGACAGTAGTACGAGGTAAATGTATGGGAATATGTCGTGCCATCCTTATTCGTCGCCGCGCAGCGGAACTTTGCACCGTGCAGGGACAGGGGCAGGATCGCCTGATAGGTGGCTTCGGTCGCGCCCTCGATGTTCTCCCAGGTCTCGCCGCCGTCCCGGCTGACCTGCCATTGCAGCGCGGGCGCGGGCGTGCCGGTGACATCAACGGTCAGGGTCATGTATTCATTGCTTTCGACCACGCGGCTGACATCCTCCTCCGGGCTGGTGAACTCCGGCAGGTCGCCGGTGGTCATGCTGCCGTCCGACTTGGGATAGTATTTGTTCCCGCCGACGGTCACAGTCTCCACCTCTGCATCCTTGGGGATCCAGAGGTAGAGCTTTCCGCTGCCGTCGGTGGTGACATGGCTGTCGTTGAATGCCGTACCTTCCGGAAGCCCGGAAAGGGTGACGTCCTCCACGGCGGTGTTCTTTTGCGAAAGGGTCAGGGTGACCTTTTTCAGCTCATTGCCGCCGGAATCTTTCACGACTGTGTTCACCGGAACATCCAGATCGACACTGCCGCCGTTGATGACAACGTTGGCGCAGTTGACCGTGCCGAGACCGAGGACGGTGCTGTTTGAGATGGTAAGTTTCCCAAGCGTCGTCTCCGGCTTGTTCGTGCAGTTGTTGATGAGCGTGATACCATTGAATGTCAGGGAGGCACCGGTGCTGCCGTCCATGGCGTGGTCGCCGCGGAGCGTCAGCTTTTCACCGCCGGACTGCCCCTTGATGGTCAGACCGCCCGAACCCTTGAGCGTCCAGACCGCATCGGTGCTGCCTTCGTTGGACCTCATGACACTCTCAGTGTTTTCCATCAGCACGATTGAAAGCTTCGAGCGGTCATCCAGCTCCACGCGCTTGTTCGGACCGCTCAGGTCCAGTCCGTTGAGCTTGACCTCCGCCTCGCCGCCTGTAAGCATACGGATGCCGAAGTCTGTGATAAACTTCCAATCCGCCTGGAGCTTGACGTCTTTTTCCGGGTGATAGCCGATCCAGGTGTCCTTTGCAGAGTCCCCCAGATAGCCCGCACAGAGCGCGGTGTTGTCTCCGCCGGGGGTGCCGCGGAAGGCAAGCACGCCCGAGGCGAGGAGCAGGTTGAGCAGGATCATCTTGCCGCTGGCGCTGTTGTCGGCGGTGGTGATGATGGGCGCGTCTTTCTGCGGATCATGGATGAAGCCGACCGGCGAGCTGCCGTCGTCCTGAAAGCCCTCCACACTCATGATCCTTGTACCGTTCGGAAGCCAGAGGTAGACAGTGTTGCTGCCGACGAGCATGCTGAGATCCTTAATAATGTCATCGTTGACAGTGTTGGGGATATTCACGCGCAGTTGTGTGACCAACGGGTAAAAAGTCGACTGCATGGTGCCGCTGGTAGCGTCGGTGCGGTAGGCGATCATCATGAGGTTCCGGCTCTGGTTCATGTCCTCCAGCTCGACCTTTGTCCGGTAAACAGGATTGCCGCTGTGATCCGTGACACCGGTGATCGCCTTGCCGGAGGTATCCGTCAGGTTGGCGTTGCTCCTACGGTCGATCTTCACCGTGCCGCCGGAGTGCTCCCCCTCCAGGGTGCTGCGCGTGACGCGCAGATTTCCGGCAAAGCCGGCGCTGATCCAGCAGTTTTCAACGGATACGTTGGCTCCCGTTCCGCCGATGGTCTTACCTGCGGCGTAAACGGCGCAGTCCTTGAAATTCACAGTTGCGCCGCTTGCCGCCGAAAGACCGCCCATGAGCGCCAGTGAGGACTGCGCCATGCCCCCGCCGATGAGGTTCAGCGTGCCGCCCTGTTCCACATAGATGGTGGGTGCGCTGCCGCTTTTCAGATAGCTCTTGCCTGTGAGCTTCAGGTTCAGCGTCGCGCCGCTGCGCACGGTAAGAAAGGTGTGATCGCGCACGATTGCAAGACCATCGAGCACGACGGTATGCTCACCCTCCCGCACATCGATGCCGTAGTAATTATTGTAGTCCGATGCAAGGACCCTGCTGAAGCCCTCTTTGAGGTTCAGCTCCTGCTGCGTGCTGCCGGAGCTGTAAACATTCTGCTTGACGGAATCTGTATCCCCGGGGCGGTCGGCGTTGCGATAGTACCAGGTTTTTCCCTTGTTGTTTTGGTCCTCATTGTAGCTGAGCACCAGCACGGCATTTCGGATGCCGCTGATCTCCACCTCTTTTTCAGGGCTTACGGTTGTTTCGAGGATCACATTCTTGTAGATGCTGCCGTTCACCGGCTTTGTTATGACGGCCTTTGTGTATGCCGTGTCTCCATTGGTCCCGGAAAGATCCCAGCTGCCGTTGACCTTCAGCGCGCCGTTTTCATTCTCGTTTGAAAGAATCGGGTTCTGTGTTTTCGCGTACAGATAGCCGCCGAGGTCGACCGTCAGGTTCGAGGAAACGTAAATAGCTTCCTTGCCGTCGTATCGGTTGGTCTTCGTACTGTAGCCGTTGGAATAGGCACGGACGCTTCCCCCGCCGCCGATTTCCAGTGCATTGGCCTTGATGCCGTAGCCCTGACAGCCGTCATTGCCGTTCCGACCGTCGCTCGTGGCGGTCACCTGACCGCCGACGACGCGCAGTGTTCCGCCCACAAGCAGGGCGACGGGATAGTCATTTTGGTATACACAACCCTTGGTGGTCGCATTAAGCGTGCCGTTCACTGTCAGATTGTTCTTAACATTGAGCGCGTAGAAGTCCAGATTGTTTCCCTTTGTCTCCGCAGTGACGCTCGTCCCGGCGCCGACGGCCATGCTCCGCGTCACGGTTCCATTCATGTAGCTGCGCAGTGTCAGATCCACGCTCCCGCTTGTCTCAATGCCGCCGGACTGAATGGGGAAGGTCTGGGCTTCAACGGTCAGGCTCCCGCTGCCGGAGAAGCGGACGGTATTGCCCCAGATGCCGAGATAGCGCGGCGTATTCACATCGGAAGCGGCGGGCATATACTTCAAGCTACTGGAATCACCAATGTAATTTCTGCCCTCAAGCACGATGTTCAGCGTCCCGACATTACGGCTGTCGAGAAAGACGTTATAGTATTTGAATATGCCGGACAATTGCTCGGACGAGACCTTTGTATAAGTGTCGATCGTGCAGTTTCGCAGCGTCAGCGTCTTTGTGTCAGCGTCATACTTGAAGCCGCCGGTCGTATCGTAAGTGCTGCTTATAGAGCTTTGTGTGATGTCGAGAACGGTGCTGCCGAGGGTAATCGTGCCATTCGCCGCCCGCGCACTGATGCCATTGGCCGCCCGCATTGCGGCAGGGCTTTTTTTGGCGGCAACGGCGTCACTGCCAAGTTCATCATCCGCTGGCGCGGATGATCCCTCGTCCTCCGCGATGGCGTTCGGCTGCTCCTTACCGAGCTTCGACTCTTCCGTGCAGGCTGTTTCGCAGATGCTTGGGGAAGCATCTTCTCCCCTTTTCTCGTCATCTGCGAATGCTGTTGTGGGGATCAGGGTCAAGCACAGAGCAAACGCGGTAAGCAAGCTAAGAAATCTTCTTTTCATCGTGATTCCTCCATGATAAAAGAATTTTGGCTTCTCCAAGGGGATACCCCTTGCCTAAATTTGTTTTTCCGTCAGGGCTTCAAAGCCCTTTTCCGCCTGCCGGACGGTCTTTTGGATGATGCCCAAAGCCATTGTGTGAAGGTCCATCTGCAAGACTGCCGCCGTGATTGCCGCGCGTTTCTCCTTCGGCACGTCATAGAGCTTGAGCGAGCAGTCCAGAAAGCGGGATATCTTGGCGTCCATCGTGAAATACACGTCGCAGGGAACCGACATGAAGCCCCGCATGATACTGGCGGACGCGATCTCCATCTCGTAGAAGTCCTTGGGCTGTGCCTCCGGCAGATAAGGCCCGAAGATGACTTGCAGCCGCTTCGTTGTGCTTTTGTAAAGATATGCCGCGATAGAGGGCAGAGAGTATGCCATCACATACAACTCCCGCAGCGGCTCGGTCAGCTCGGCGATGTGGAGCTGGAGGGCCGTTTCCACGGCGTACAGGAGCACAGGGTCTTGTTCCCCGCTGTGCTGTCCCGCCAGCGCGAATTGCCCGCTGAACATCCGCTTTACCAGCTCCAGCAGCAGCGCCTCCTTACTGGGAAAAACATGGAAGAACGAGCTCTGCCCAATGCCTGCCGCCTTTGCGATCTCTCCGGTAGTCGTTTTGGTGTAGCCCTTTTCCAGGAACAACGCCACCGCCGCTCGTAATACCTTCTGCTGCGTCACCAGACCGTTTAACAGTTTTCCTCTTGGCAAGTCAGCGCCCCCTTTATAACTTTTCTTGCGATTGCACTTTTATAATACCATGAGCCATTCCATCACGCAAGAAAAATTTGGGGCGCCATGCCAGAAAAATTGGAGTCCCCTGTTCCTGACCCAGTTTTGACCCAGAATGGAATTTAAACTGTACCCAAGAAAATGGACACGAGATTTTTAAACTGTACCCAAGAAAATGGACACGAGATTTTGACCCATGGCCCCGTTCGGCGGACACGCATTTGACCCATAGGGTCAGAAGCGCCGCACCTGTGTTATGATAGAATTAGAGAGATGAGCGAAACGGACAGAAAAAAGAAACGAAGCTGTGCAACTGCAGCAGAAACAGGAGGAAGCATGGAAGTTTTGTATAGAAGTACGAGAGGAAATGAAGAGAGCGTGTCGGCATCTAAAGCAATTCTGGAAGGTCTTGCATCGGACGGTGGTCTGTTTGTGCCCCAGGCGTTGCCTTCTTTTGATAAAACGCTGGACGAGTTTGCACAGATGGATTATCGCCAGACCGCATATGAAGTGATGAAGCTTTTGCTGACGGATTTTACAGAGGAAGAGCTTAAGAACTGTATCAGCAAGGCATATGACAGCAAATTTGACACAGAAGAGATCGCGCCGTTAGTAGAGGCAGATGGAGCATATTATTTAGAACTGTTCCACGGGGCAACCATTGCATTCAAGGACATGGCATTGTCAATCCTTCCTCATTTACTGACAACAGCAGCAAAGAAAAATCAGGTAAATAATGAGATCGTGATCTTAACAGCAACTTCCGGAGACACGGGAAAAGCA